>Ga0180009_10001459_pt1 | contig 28980 bp, 22 predicted proteins | sample OS_PC_MetaG_FD_123537 | JGI IMG/M metagenome (GOLD analysis project Ga0180009, IMG submission 123537) | Groundwater microbial communities from the Aspo Hard Rock Laboratory (HRL) deep subsurface site, Sweden - OS_PC_MetaG | ecosystem: Environmental > Aquatic > Deep subsurface > Groundwater... | reverse complement strand
GGTATATGCGCCAACAGCCACAGGGGTTTTAAAGGCTTATGAGATTTCCACCGGCAGGTTGGTTTGGGATTATGATTTGGGAGCAATAATATTGTCGTCGCCGGCGCTGTCTAACGGGGTTTTATATATCGGGACCCTGGACGGGATTTTGTACGCGCTGGAATGATGAGAGAAATTATTTAAGAAAACTTTTTTATTCCGCGAATGCAGGCGCTGGTTACGGAAACCGTGGAAGTCGAAGGACATTTTGCGCAGCCAAGCGCGTTTACTTCGTAAATATCCCGGGATTCGACCCGCGGCGATAGGTACGGTTTTTTCGGTTTGGATTTATTTTTACTCTTCATCTTTTACCCCTTTTAACACATTCGGCGCCAAGCCTACGGGCTTGGCCGCTCAGTGTCAAGCCCAACAATTAAGGAACCAGCCTCGATACCAAGCATCGGGACATTTCGAATGGCTTGACTTTTAGTATAGCGCAAATATAGCCAGTGTCCACTATTTTTTTCTCACCCTTTTTTTAGGCTGCTTTTTGGGTTTGGTATGCCCCACGGTTTTCTGCACGGCTTTTTTCAGCTGGCCGCTGTTTCGGGTCTCGCGGACATTTTCATATTTTTCCTTGTCCGGCACGCTTAATTGTTTTAAGTCCTCGATACTTTTTAAGATATGGGGCGTGAGAAAAAGCACGAGTTCGGTTTTGGTGAGCGATTTCTCCGTCTTTTTAAACGCGTGCCCGATAATCGGCAGATCGCCTAAGAAAGGAATCTTGTGTTCGATGACGCTGTCGTTATCGCGCATCAGCCCGCCCAAGACGACCGTATAGCCGTCGCCAACGACGACGGAGGCGGTGGCCTCGCGTTTATTGATGATACTCGCGTCAAATAATGTCTGGGGGCTTAAATCCTTTAGTTCCGCGTGCACCTTGAGGTTGACAAAACCGTCGGTGCTGATGCGCGGGGTGACGGTTAGCTGCAGGCCGACGTCTTCGTATTTAAAGTTAACGGTCGTGACATTGTTAACCAGGTCCGTGACCGAGGACTCGATAATCGGGATTTCCTGGCCGACAATAATCGATGATTCCTGATTATTGGAGGCGAGGATGCGGGGCGTGGAAAGGACTTTGCTGTTTTCCTGGGTGTCCAGGATAAAACCGAGCAGGTTTACGGTTTCGTTCTTGTTCAGCACGCGGTAGGTAAAGCCGCGCGTTGAGACGTCAGTTTGCAGGCCGAGAAAAGAATGGAACGTGCTCTCTTTGTGAGCATCATCGGTCAGGTCGACTTTTATTCCGGAGGTGGTGACGGTGGGCGTCGTGGATTCAGCAATTTCCACGCCCATTTTGAAATCATCATCAAGGGTTACGTCCATAATCACGACTTCGATCATTGCCTGTAACGGAAAGACGTCCAGCCGGCGGATGAGTTTTTCGATCGCCGGGAAGTTGATCGGCGCGGTGGAGACGACAATGGCGTTTGAATTCTCCTCCACAAACGCTTCGATTTTGCCGAAAATCTGGAAAGGCTTATCGCCGCGGGCGAGCAGTTCGATGTCCGGATATTGCTCTTCATCGCCCTTCGCGGATAAATCGTTCAGGATTTTAGCGATCTTTGCCGCGTCCCCGTAATTTATTATAAACGGCTGGATCTGGCTCTTTGCCGGCAGCTGCTGGTCGATTTGGACGATAATCGTTGCCAGGCGCTTGATGTTGGCGGAAGTGTCGGTGATGATAACGGTATTGGCCCTTTCGTTGGCGATGATATTGCCGTGTTTGCCGATTAAGGTCTGGAGGTCGTTTTTTATTTTTACGGCGGAAGAAAATTTTAAGGGGATGACCTGGGTAATGACCACGTCTTTGTCTTCAATGATATCCGGCCGCGCGCCGACTTTTACCTCGACATTGGTCTGTTTGATTTCGGCAATAGGCATTACCTTCAGGGCGCCGCCGGATTTTACCAGGGTAAAACCGCGGACAAGCAATGCGCTTTCCAGGACGCTCACCACGGTTTCCGGTTTTACTTTGTCCAGGCTTACGATATTGACCTGTCCTTTGAGCTGTTCGTGCGGGATGATTATCGTACCGGTCAAATCGCCTAAGACTTTAATCACCTGATTGATGTCGGCGTTTTTAAAACTCAGGGAGATAAGCCCGCGGCTCTCAGACTTATCCAGGTCTTTTACCACCCGAACGGATTCCGCGCCAACCGCGCCTTGCGCGGTCAGGGTGTCCTGGGCAAAGAGGAAAGAAACGTTTTGGCATAAAACAATAAACAGGGCGGGCAACAAGAACAATAAATATTTTTTCATTGTGGGCCTCCGATTCCCATGCGCAGATTTTTCATCCGGTTTAGACGAATATCTTCCTTATATTCGGCAGAATCAGTATTTTCATTTTCCGCGGCCGTATCCGTTGAAGTATTTAAAGCGTTATCCGGCGGCTTTGCGGTTCGTTCCAATTTTAATTCGTATAATTCAGCGTCTTTTTCCAAGACAAGTTTATCTCTTTGGATATCCTTTACGATATAATCTTCGATTGGGTCATTTACGGACACGTAATAGCCTTCGGCCTGGTTTTTATTTTCCACGATTGCCTTGTAACCGCCCCGGATTTCAATTACGCCGGTTAAGATCAAACTCAGGGAATCGCTTATCCCCGCATCTTGGCCGGCAGTGCCGCGGCGCTTAAAGCTTTTCACCGTTTCTTCGCCAACGCTCAGAAGCGAACGGTATTCTTCCTGTTGGCTATCGTTATCTTTTCGCGGGTGGAAGAAATTTCTTTGCTCGATAATCTCATAATAGGAAAAAGGCGGGTCCGGCAAAACGATCAGGTCGGATTTTTCGGTTTGGGCAAAACAAGTCCCAAGTCCCAAGCCGCAGGTTGCAAGCCAAAAGCTGCAGGTTACAAGTAGAAAAGGCGGGGATAAAAGACTTTTTTTCTTTATTCTTAAGGCCTGAAACCTGAAACCTGAAACCTGCAGCTGATTCTTCATCCACTCTCCTTTAAAAATATAGTCGAAATGACCAGATGTCCCTTTAAAAGTGCCGAGCGTTCTGATTTTGGCTCTAGCCTGAGACGATTAGCCACAAGAACCACAGATGATTTTCTCATTTGATATAAAAATCTCACGAGGTTGCCTAAATTAGCTTCCATGTCTATTTCCACAGATAGTTCCTTAAAGAAATCCAGGTCACGGAGGGGGCGCGGATTCATATTTTCAATATGAACGTTAGTGGCTTGCGCTACATCTCCGATGGCCGCCAAAAATTTACTTTCCCCTCTTTCTAACGGCAGCCGGGCCTGAAGTTTTTGGCTAAGGTCGGCAAATCCCTGGTTAAGATGCTCTTTTTCATCGATAATTATTTTGTTTTTTTCAAGCAAGATATTATTTTGTTCGATTTGCTGTGATTGCCGGGTGTATTTATGCATAAAAGGGATAACCGCTTTAGTATAGATGATCATTATAATAAGTATCCCCGCCGGTAATAAAAGGGCCAAGCGTTTATTTTTATCGCTAATCATATTATTTTGCCTCCAAATTTTTCAGCTCGCAGAAAATTTGGAAATCAACAATTTGTTCTTGCGCTGTGTTCTTTTTCCGGGTATAGATAATCTTTGCATTTTCAAAAAGTGCCGATTTGTTTAAGTCCTCGGCAAAACCAACAACTGAGGCATGAGACTTGGCAATGCCGATGAGCATAACCGAGGAACTTTTTTCAAAAGAGAAACTGTTAATGGTAATCTCGTAAGGGATAAGAATGCTGATTTCCCGTAAGATTTCCATGCAAGAGTTTTTAGTGGAGATATAATCTTTGATTGTCTGGATCTTACCTTTTAAATCCTGGACTTGAACGACTTGCGGTTTCAAGCGGGTTAAATATGCATCTAGTTTCTTTATTGTATTGTTTCTTAAGGAGATAATTATAAGCGGCAAAAGCAAGCATGATAAAAGTAATGAAGCGATCGTGGCAATAGAGATAATTTTTTCAGTCTTTTGTTTTTTAATTTCTCGAGAATATTTTATTTTTCTTGGCAGAAGATTTAATTCAATGTATTGCGGGCTCGCCTGGTTTGCGATAAGACCCAGCGGCAAATTGAATTCCGGCGTGAATTTATCAAGTATATCAACCGAAGTATCGATTTGAATATCATCGCGCGGTTTTTGCAGGATGACTTTTAATTTCAGGTGTTCACGCAGATATTCATTCAGGTTAATTGTTTTACTTGCTCCGCCGCTTAGGATAATTGTATTTATTGAACTTGTCCCAAATTCTAATTGAAAAGATTCGATGGTCCTTTTTATTCCCGCAATTAAATTATCGGCCCAGGCGCAGGTATGATCAGAGATAACTTTTTGGGTTTGATTACTTGGTTTTTTTGTTAGCAAAATTCCATTTTCCTTCTTTAGTTTTTCGGCATCATCAAGGCTTATATTTAAATTGCGGCTTAAAATTAGGCCAAGATCTTTTGAGCCCCATTGGATACCGCGGCTAAAAGTTAGGATTTTGTTTCTGATTATATTTATGTCGGTATAGGTTGCCCCAATATTAATCTGAAGATATATATCTTGGGCATCAAAATATTTTAGGGCCGAATTATAAATGGCCATAGAGCTTATTTCGATAGCGTCGGGCTTAATATTTAATTTTTTCAAAAAGGCAAGATGTCTTGTAATTTCGTCTTTTTTAACGGCGGCAAAAACAATCCGGCTCTGCCGGTCGTCTTTTAAAAGCAGATGATGATCTGTTTCCACCTCCAGCGCAGGAAATGGCAGGTGTTGCTCGGCTTCGAACTCAAGCATTTTCTTAATTTCTTCTTCCTGTTGTGTCGGCAGCTGGATAAACTTAACAACCGCCATGCTGCGCGGCAATATCGTGCTGATAAAAGAGGATTGCAGCGTTTGCGAATCAATAGTTTGCAAAATACTTTCTGTGATAAATTTTTCTAATTTTTCTTTAGAGCTTGTAACAATCGAGGGTATCGGAATATGGATCGCTTTGTTAAGAATAATTTGATCCTTTACATTTTTAAATAAGACTATTTTTACCGAACTTGTGCCAATATCCAAGATGAGTTTGCTTGAAATTTTAGGACGGATAAGTCTTTGTAAGAATTCGATAAATTTGGCTTGTAATGTTTTGGTCTGGATTAAGGGTATTCCTTTTTTTAGTTTTTCTATAATATTTAATTCCTGGTCAGAAGGAGTATATTGCTTGGTTTTAAACGGGGCTTCATCTTTTTTGGTTACGTCTACCTGATGAAAAAGGGCGTCTAATCCCAGTCCTTTTATTTTCGCTCTTACGGCTTTTTTAAGCTCGTCTTTTTTTTGTCGCGGTTGATCATTCATGACTTTTTTCGATTACCTCTTTGGCCAATTCCAAAAATATTTTTGCTATGGTATCATCCGGGGCATATTGCTGAATACTTTCTCCGTGTAATTCTGCTTCGGGTATCTTTAAACTGCGCTGGATTTTTGTGCTAAATACTTTACGGGATGTGAAATACTCGATAATCGCTTCGGTGATAGAAGTATGCAGGTCAATTTCCGGGTTGAACATATTAACTACTACTCCCAGGAAATAGGCGTAATGTTCTAAATCTTCTTTTACTTTTAAAATTGTACTCATTAACATGCTCATACCTTTTAAGGCATAGCTGTTAGGTTCAATCGGCACAAGCAACGCCGAGCTGGCCGCAATTGCGTTAACCGTCAGTATCCCCAAAGAAGGCGGACAGTCAATAATGATATAGTCATACTTGGAAAGCTCAGGCCGCAAGGACCTTCTTAATTTAAAGGGCCGCGAAATATCCGAGGCAAGTTCGGTTTCCGCGCCGGAAAGGCTTATGTTGGCCGGAGCAACAAAAAGATTTTTAAGCTGGTTAGGGATGACAATATCGCTTAAGGGTATATCATTAATAAGGCTGTCATAGATTGTGTTATCGAGTTTATTTGTATCTATGCCCATGCCATCGGAGGAATTGCCTTGCGGATCCATATCTACGGTCAATACGCGATGGCCCAGCGAAGCTAAAGACGCCGATAGATTAATGGCAATCGTAGTTTTACCCACACCGCCTTTTTGATTTGTCACCGCAATTACCATGATTATTTCTTTCTCTCTGTTTTATTAAAGTCCTTGATGATATCTTCTTTATACAAGGCCTTTATTTTAATCACATCTTCTTGAGTATAGTATCGCCATTTCTTATTGTCGCGTTTTGCCTTAGGTAAAATTTCTCTTGCTTCATAGTTTTTTATGGTTTGAATAGACACCCCTAGCTCCCGGGCTAGTTTGTTGATCTTTATCTTTTTATCTTTCATGAGCACGTGACTTAGGCAGCACAGTGAGGTAAGTCACTGCGCGAATTAAACCCCGCCCTTTTGGCGTGTTTATGATCTTTTATTTCAAATAATGAAAATATAATATTTACTCTTCCTGTCAAAAGGGCGGGGTCAAGTTCGAATAAAAGATTTATCTTCACTATTGTTCGATAAATCTGACCCTCACATGATTTTAGCGACTTTTATACTCAAAGTCAACATAATTATACTATTTTTATGAAAATTTGTCAATAACTTTTTGAGTTTTTGTATAGATGTACTTAAAAAAGGACAAATAGCGTGCCAGTGATGGGGATTGGGGTAAGATCAATGGGGTTAGAAAGCCCTGTGCAGCATTTTTAAAAATTTAAATAATGTTGGCTAGAAAAATTAAGTTTATTGATGGTGCGCTTTTACATCTGGTTGATTTGACCATTGTAGCGCATTTTGCTATAATACAACACAGCACAATAACCGATATACTTTTAAATACTTAGAAAGAGTTGAATCGAGAAAGAAAGAGTAAAGGATGACTATTGACTCGAAGCTCCAATTTATCGGTAATCTTCTCGTAGAAAAGGGATTTTTGACCAAGGATCAGATAGACGAGTTTACTAGCCAAGTCAAAATCGATATCCCTCAATCCCAAGAAGAATGGGAAGAGCTTTTGATAAAAAAGGGATTAATCTCGGAAGAGAATCTGTTGCGTGCTTACAGCCAGCATCTGGATATTCCTTATTTGGACTTGGGCAAGCTGCAAGTAGCAACGGATGTTTTATCTCTTATCCCCGCAAAATTCGCCAATCGTAACAAAGTAATCTCTGTTGGCAAAGACGAGCAGGGCCTTACCGTAGCGATGCGCAGTCCGTTTAATATCCATATTATTGATGAGTTGAAAATTCTAACCAAGCTGAATGTAAGACCTGTAATTAGTAAATCCGAGGATATTATTAATGCGATTAAGCTGCACTATGGCGTCGGGGCAGAAACGGTTGAAACAATAATGCATGATTCACAAAAAGATGTTACGGTTAATCAATCGGCAGAAGAACAATTATCCGAGGACGCAGAGAAGATAACAGACGATGCTTCCATTATAAAATATGTCAATCAGATATTACTGGAAGCTTATCAAAAACGTGCTACCGATATTCACCTCGAACCGTTCGAACACACCTTACGCATTCGTTATCGAATAGACGGAATACTGCAAGAGGTAAAGGCATCGCCGGAGATAAAAAAACTGCAGCTTTTTATCATCTCCCGTTTAAAAATCATGGCCAATCTTAATATTGCCGAAAAGCGCCGGCCTCAAGATGGCCGTTGTAAAGTAAAATTGCAAGGCGAAGACGTCGATTTAAGATTATCGAGTTTTCCGACCTTATTTGGCGAAGGCATAAGTATCAGATTGCTAAGCAAGAGTTTAATACTGCTTGGTATTGAGCAGTTGGGATTTTCCCCCGATGCATTTAAACAACTGGATATGGTCCTAAATAAATCTAATGGGATTGTATTGGTAACCGGGCCTACCGGTTGCGGAAAAACAACAACCTTGTATGCCTGTTTAAATTATATTAATGATGCCAAGATGAATATTATTACGCTTGAAAATCCCATAGAATATCAATTAGAAGGAATAAATCAAATTCAAATAAATCCTCAGGTGGATTTAACATTTGCCAACGGCTTACGTTCTATATTAAGGCAGGATCCGGATATCATTATGGTCGGGGAGATCCGAGATTTAGAAACCGCGCAAATTGCTATTCGCGCCGCCCTTACCGGACATTTGATTTTTAGTACTCTGCACACCAATGATGCCTTAGCTACGATTACCCGGTTATTAGACTTGGGGATTGAACCGTATCTAATAAGTGGAACCGTACGGGCTGTGGTTGCGCAGAGATTAGTAAGAAAAATTTGCCCGGAGTGTAAACAGGAATATCAGCCGGAACAAAAATTATTGGCGGCCTTAGAATTGGATAAAAAACATATATCGACTCAGGATAAATTTTTTAAAGGATCAGGATGCCCGGCCTGCGATTATACCGGATATAAAGGAAGAACCGGTATTTATGAGATATTGGTTATTGATGACAAGCTTGGTTCGATTATATCATCCGGCGGCTCCAAGGCAGAATTGAGCAAGCAAGCTCAGGCTAATGGGATGCAGACGTTAAAGCAGGACGGCTTAAATAGGATTAAAGCCGGCATTACCACAATTGAAGAGGTCATGCGGGTAACCGAACAAGTGTAAAGTTCCGGGTGCGGGATTTTGATAAAATTATGACGATATTTAAATACGAAGCCCGCGATAAAACGGGCAGACTCAAAACCGGCAGTGAGGTTGCAAATAATCGAAATAGCGTAGTGGAGAAACTTCGCCAACAGGATCTTTTCCCGATTAGTATCGAACCGCTGAAAAATAAAACAAAAGAAATTAAATTCTCTTCGGTCGCTTTTAAAGACCAAGAACTTGTTTTCTTTACCCGTCAAATTTCTAACCTGTTGGACTCCGGAGTCAGTTTGGTTCGGGCCTTAAGTTTGCTTATCAACCAGACAAAAAATCCAAATATAAAAGCAATTACAACAAAGATATACGATCAGGTCTCCGGCGGCGGTTATTTCTGGGAATCGCTTAATCAGTATCCGCGTATATTTTCCCGTTTATATATCGGTATGGTAAAGGCCGGAGAAACAGGCGGAAACTTAGAAAAGGTCATGGAAAATCTGGCGGATTTTATGGAGCAGAAAACAGAGGTTAAACAAACAATTATATCCATGCTGATTTATCCGGTCGTTGTTTTATTGGTAGGGTTAGCTACTGTTATATTTCTGATGAGCTTTATTATTCCTAAGATGCTTTTTATATTTTCCGATCTCCAGCAATCATTGCCGGCGGTAACTAAGGTTTTGATTGCCAGCAGTACTTTTTTAACTAAATACTGGTGGCTTGTGATTGTTTTGTTTGCGGGTCTTGGCATCGCGATTAAACAGATATATCGGCAAGAGAAAACTCGTTTGGTTTTTGATGAACTATTATACAAATCACCTTTGATTGGGGAAATACTGCAAAAAATTACCTTTAGCCGTCTCAGTTATGTTTTAGGCTTATTGCTTTCTAACGGTTTATCAATTCTAGATTGTTTAGATATATCTAAGGATATTATCGCAAATTCCATGCTCAGACAGAAAGTGGAAAATATGCGGATGCAGGTCTCACAAGGCAGCTCGCTTTCGGAGAGTCTAGGTCAGACAAAATTATTTCCCCAGGTCATGGTCGATATGATTGGCGTAGGAGAGGAAACCGGACGCCTGGAACAGGCATTGTTAAAAATTGCCAGAGTATATGAAAAAGAAACTACTCAGCAGATAAAACGCATGCTTAATATCTTAGAACCGGCCTTGATTCTTTTTATGGCTTTAATTGTGGGGATGCTAGTGATGGCAATATTATTGCCGCTATTTGAGTTTAATTTGCAAATAATGTAAGGATAACAGCGACATAATAACTAATGCGCTATTTACCCCGTTAGAGATGTCAAGGGAAAAGAGTTTTGATAACTGGCATGGGAAATCAAAAGAAAATCTATTCAGGGAAAAAATGTAGATCACGGTTGCCTAAAGGCAACCTATCTCTAACGGGGTTTACCCTTTTAGAAGTGATACTTACCGTATCGATTTTAAGTATTGCTTTAATTGTTGTAATTCAATCTTTTTCCCTTATTCTCCGCAGCCAAAAATCCCTATCCAATTATACAAAAGCAATGTTTTTGATTGAAAAAAAACTGTTTGATTTGCAAATTGATGGAATAGAAAAGACAAAGCGGACGGGAGATTTTAAATCCCCTTATGATGATTTTTCCTGGCAGTTAAAAATAACTTCGACAGAATCAAGCAGCTTGAACAAAACTTTTCTGAGCATTTTTTGGCAGGAGCAGAACAACAGAAAACAAATAGAGATAGCCACATACATAAGAACTCCCTGATTAGGGATATTAAATTTTCAAACACTTAGAAGTTTAATTATGAAGCAGCGCTTTGGATTTACCCCGTTAGAGATAACCGGAGAAGGCTTGTGAAATATTATAGCAAATTAAGAAATGCAGAGGAGCTATATTTAAAGCTAAAAGCTGTTTTACGGTTGCCTAAAGGCAACCTATCTCTAACGGGGTTTACATTAATAGAATTACTTTTGGCGAGCTGTATCGTGGGTATTGTTATGGTTTGTATCTATAGCAGTTTTTCTTTAGGTCTTAGATGTTGGCACAGAGCTAAAAGTAACCGTGATTATCAAGCCAGAAAAATATTGAATAAACTCACAAGGGATTTAAGGTCAGCATACATCTCAAAGTCCGATGACCTGGATTTTTCATTTAAGGGCGCTGCCGCAGCAGTAAATTTTATAACGACTGAGCCGTTAAGGAACGATTTGGTCAATACGAAAGATACGGATTTGGTTGAAGTTAGATATTATCTAGAACCCGATAAAGACAAAAATATCCGGTCTTTAGTCAGCATAACTAAAAGTATTTTTCCTGTGGATAATAAAAAAGAGAAAACTTTGTTGTTAGGAAAGGATTTAGAGGTGTTAAAATTTTCCTACTATGATGGTCAGGATTGGAAGCCGGCCTGGACCTCAAGCGAAGAATTGCCGTATGCGGTTAAAATATCTATAAGTTTGAAAGACAAAGAGTATCAATACAAGCCGCAGTTGTATTCGAGGATTGTAAATATGCCTGGCCGCTGGTAGCAAGGGGCAACTTGAGCGCAAATTAGGAAACAGGAGCGAGGGGTATGCGCAGGGAAAAAGGGTCGGTGTTGGTGATTGTGCTGTTTATGGTATTTTTTTTGGCGGCAATCGCCTTGTCACTTTCTTACACCGCGCAATTAGAGATGACGGCGATGCGGCGTTATATAGATATGCAAAAATCTTTTTACCTGGCCCAAGGCGTGATGAAATTAGTAATAGAGGAACTAAAAGCAGATAAACTTAGCAATAATGTGGATTCTTATTTAGACGCTTACCATATGAAATTTCGAAAAGATGACCGGGCTTCCAAGCTGGATATTTCAGATGATGCGGGAAATTCAGCCGGGAGTTATCAAGTGGTTATCACGGATGAGAGAGCGAAGATAAATATAAATAAAGTTTCTTCGCAAACAATAAAAGAACTGTTACGCAATTTCAAAGGGATAAACAGCAGCCGAGTGGATCGTGACCTAATCAGTCTTGAAAAGAATAAATCTGGCCAAAATAAATATGTTAGCATTTATGAATGGCGCAAACTGCTTGCGATAAACGATAATGCATTCTGGGGTGAGGATATAAATAATAACGGTATTTTAGACGCTTGGGAAAATGATGGAGCGGAAACCTTGCCGGAAGATAATGGCAACGGAGAACTCGATCTGGGAATAAAAGATTTCTTAACCGTACATACAGATGGCAAGGTGAATGTAAATACAGCGGTATTGCCGGTATTAGCCAGCCTGCCGGGGATGAACGATGAAATTGCTCAGTTAATAATTGATAGGCGTTACGACAAGCCGTTTCAAAATCTTGATGAATTAAAAAATGCACCGTTTATTTCAAGCGAAATAAATGATAAAATTTTAAGTTGGGCGGCTGCGCGTTCAGATATTTTTACCGTGTCGGTTGTGGCCAGAGCCAGCGGAACAAATACGCCGCGGCAAATCCTTGCGGTAGTTGATCGTTCACAAGATGAAGTGAGGATAAAATACTGGAGAGAAGATTAAAAAACGGGCAACAGCCCTAAATCCTATTTTTGAAAGTTATTGACTAAACTGACTGTATTTGTTAAAATAGAGTCAGTTTAATGACCATATTTATAATATTTGAGGTGAACCCCGTTAGAAAGTCGAAGATTTTCTAGTGAGAAGGTTCACATGGAGCTTTAAACCGCATGTTTACTAAAAAAAGAATAGTTATTACCCCAATGCCGAGCATTGCGGGCTTTCTAACGGGGTGAAAATAATATGTATATTCCGCAAAAACAGTTGGAAAATTTAGAAAATTTTCTTTTTCCCAATAAGATTGTTATTATATATGGACCGCGAAGAACAGGCAAGACGACATTAATTAATAAATTTCTAACGATGAGAAAAGAGGAATATTTATTGGTAAGCGGAGAAGATATTATTGTTCAAAAGCATCTTAGCAGCCAATCCATAGAAAAACTTAAAGATTTTGTCGGAAGCAATACATTGCTGGTTATAGACGAAGCCCAAAAAATCGAAAACATTGGGTTGAACCTAAAACTTATTGTTGATCACATAAAAGATATTAAAGTCATTGCCACCGGATCCTCTTCTTTTGATCTTGCCCACTATTTAGGCGAACCGTTAACCGGGAGAAAATATACATTGAAGCTATTTCCGCTTTCTCAGATGGAGATTATGAAAATTGAACAAAAGATTCATACCGAAGCCAACCTGGAGAAACGCCTTATTTACGGATCCTATCCGGAAGTTGTTATTAGCAATGATAATCGGGAAAGAGAAAAATATCTTAAAGAAATTGTATCCTCGTATTTATATAAGGATATTTTAGAATTGGATGGATTGCGGCATTCAGATAAGATTGTGAGGTTATTGCAATTATTGGCTTTTCAAATTGGCCGGGAAGTATCGTTTAGCGAGATGGGGACACAATTGGGAATTAGCAAAAACACTATAGAAAGGTATTTAGATCTGCTTGGAAAAGCGTTTGTTATTTATAGACTCGGGGGGTTTAGCCGAAATCTGCGTAAAGAAATAACGAAAAGTCCGCGTTATTATTTTTATGATATTGGGATTCGCAATGCGTTAATAAACAACTTTAATCAGCTTGACATGAGAGATGATTTGGGAATGTTATGGGAAAATTATATTATTACCGAAAGAATAAAAAAACAGGAATATGCGGGTATCGCATCAAATAACTATTTTTGGCGAACATATGACCAGAAGGAAATAGACCTTATCGAGGAAAGGACAGGGAATCTATACGGTTATGAAATAAAATGGAAGGTTCAAAAAATCAAACCAGTCAGAGATTTTTTGGACAATTATAAAAATGCTCATTTTGAACTTATTAATAAGGAAAACTATCTTGAATTTATCACCTAAAAATTAACCACGCAAATAAAATGCCTTGGAGAAATTTAAAAAGGTTTTTCTGCAAGTTTTTCAAGCAGCCCCTTTATGCCTTAGATGTCCTTACTAAAAGAGCAAAAGCCTATCTTTTCTATACTTTTAAAAACGGCCGTAGTTCAAATCCGGAAGCGATAACGCTATTTTTGACCCATTGCTGTAATCTGCAGTGTAAGATGTGCGGGCAGTGGGGTGAGGGTGGCGTTACCAAGAAAATGTCTGCGGCTTCTATCGGCCAGCTCCTGCCGCTTGATCTACTTAAACAGCTAATAGATGATGTTGCTTTTTTTAAACCGAATATTACCCTGTTTGGCGGGGAACCCCTGCTTTATCCGGAATGTATCGAACTAGTCCGTTATATAAAAGCCAAAAACATGCATGTGCTTATGATCACTAATGGTTCGATACTGGTTAAGGTAGCCGAACAATTAATAGATGCGGGGTTAGATGAGCTGAATGTATCTTTAGATGGGGCAAGTAAATTACATGATCAGATTCGGGGCATGCCCGGAGTATTCTCTATCATTACAGATGGGCTTAAATTAGTTAATAAATATAAAAAAGAAAAAGGTTTTAAAAAGCCGCTTATAAATCTACAGTGCACGATCACTAAATATAATTACGAACATCTTGAACAATTGCTCAGCGTGGCCAAAGAAGTAGAGGCTGATTCACTCACCTTTCATAATCTGATCTTTTTGGATAATAATCTGATTGATAAGCAGAAAAAATATGATGAAATCTTACAGTGTTCATCCGCTGACTGGAAGGGATTTGTTTTTGACCCGGAGATTGACCCGGATAAGCTTTTTGAAAAAATAAAAACAATCCAGAGTAAAAATCATGGGTTTAGCGTTGATTTCTATCCTAATCTTTCGCAACAAGGCCTAAAGGAATATTACCAGAACCCTTCTTATCTGCCCCAGGGATACCCCCGGCGCTGTCTTAGCCCCTGGATTGTTGCCTATGTATTCCCGGATGGCGAGGTCAGGCCCTGTCTTAACTCTAGTTATTCCTTTGGCAATATCACAAACAGTAAGTTTAGGGATGTCTGGAACAAAGATGCGGCGGTTAAATACAGGAAGATGCTTAAGCAGAATAAGATATTTTCTGTATGTGTAAGGTGTACGGAACTTTATAGATACTAGGGCGCAGGTATATAGGGGATGGGGTGTAGGGAAAAGATAAAAGCAATGATTAGAAACTATAAAGACTTGGAGGTTTGGCAAAAAGCGGTTGATTTAGTAAGCATTGTTTACAATATGACTAAAAATTTTCCTAAAGAAGAATCTTTTGGGTTAACTAATCAAATGCGAAGATGCGCTGTTTCAGTTGCTTCAAATATTGCTGAAGGCTGGATGAGGCAATACAGGAAGGAATATATTTAATTTATTTATCATTCATTAGGATCGTGCGGTGAATTAGAAACGCAGATAATAATCGCCTCAAATTTAAAATATGTAAATAACAGCGATAAGAAAGTTTTATTAGATGAAGTCACTATTGTTATTAAAATGTTGCGTGCTTTATTGAAAGGACTGTGCAGGTAATGATAAGCGGTTCCCCAAACCCTAAACCCCAAACCCTAAACCCTAAGCTGCGCGTTGCGCAGGTAATTACGCGTATGGACTGGGGCGGGGCCCCGGATATTGTAAGAATCCTTTGTGAAAATCTAAACCCGGATAAATTTGAGCTGACATTGATATGCGGGAAAAATAGATGTGTGACTAAAAAAAATAAAAAGTTTCTGGAGGATTTTAAGCAGCAGGCGGTCAGTATTCCTTATTTACAGCGGGATATAAATCCGTTTTTTGATTTATGCGCATTGATCAAATTATTTTTGCTGTTTAAAAAAGAGAAATTTGATATTGTGCATACCCATACCGCTAAAGCCGGATTCTTGGGCAGGGTTGCGGCGCATTTTGCCGGCATAAAAAAAATAGTCCACACCACGCATGGCCATAACTTTTATGGCTATTTCGGGCCGCTGACAAGTAAGCTGATAATTGGGCTTGAATCCTATGCTGCTAAATTTACAGATAAGATGATTGCCTTAACTTGCCTTGAAAAAGAAGATCTGGTTCGATTTAAGATTATTGATAGCCAGAAAATTAAGGTATTAAATACTGCGGTAGAAATAGATGATATAAAAGACGGCAATAATCCGCTTATATATATAAAGGAAGGATTCGGGGTTAAATCCAATGAAATCCTAATCGGTATGGTTAGCCGGCTTGAGCCGATTAAGGGAGTTAAGTATTTTATTGCGGCCGCTAAAATTATTGCCGATAAATTTGAGCATGTAAAATTTGTTATTGTAGGAGAAGGAAGTTTAAAGAAGGATTTAGAAGAAAATATCACAAAGGCTGGATTGGGGCCAAGATTTATTTTTACCGGTTGGCGAGATGATGTTTTGGATATTATAGCTGCTTTAGATATTATGGTTCTAGCTTCGTTGAATGAGGCCGTCGGCATTGTCTTGATCGAGGCACAGGCCCAAGGCGTACCGGTTATTGCAACTCGGGTCGGTGGAATACCCGAGGTGGTCGAAGATGGCAAGACCGGGATTTTAGTTGCCTCCCAGAATACAGAGGAATTAATCAAGGCCATGCAGATATTGATAGAAGATAGACAAAAAAGACAGGCTATGTCCAGGGCGGGATCAGAGGCCGTAAAGAATAAGTATAGTGTACAAAGTTTTGTTGATAATGTTAGTAAAATCTATGAGGAGCTAATTAAGAAATAAGGGAATAGGGGTTAGGGGGCAAAAAATAACTTTCCCCTAAACCCTAAACCCTAAACCCTAATATGATAGTATCCGTGCACCAACCTCAATATTTGCCGTGGCTTGGGTATTTTGACAAGATTGATAAAAGTGATTGCTTTGTCTTTTTAGATACAGTACAATATAAAGTAAGGGAGTTTCAAAACAGAAATAAAATCCGCATCGATAACAAATGGATTTGGCTAACTGTCCCCGTAAAGATTAAAGGCAATGCCAGACAGAAAATCTGTGATATTGAGATAGACAATACACAAGACTGGGCTACTGAACACAGAAAGAGCCTGCAATCCTGGTATAGTAAAGCGCCTTTTTTCAAACATCATTTTCCATTTTTTGAACAGGTTTTTTATAAAAAGTGGGATAAATTATCTGATTTAAATATATATATAATAAGATATATATTAGCAGAGCTTGCGGTTAAAACACCTTTACATTTTGAATCGAAAATTGGTACGACTAAAAAAAGCACAGACCGCATAATAGAATTGTGCCAAAGGTTAAATGCCGATACATATTTATCCGGTGTTGGCGGCCGCAGCTATTTAGAAGAAGATAAGTTTAAACAGGCAAAGATCAAGTTAGTCTATCAGGAATTTAAACATCCTGTTTACGAACAGCAGTTTGTAAGTAATGAACATCCGTTTATGGCCTATATGTCGGTTGCGGATCTTTTATTCAATGCCGGGCCGAAAAGTATGGATATAATCAGGCAACGGGATAGAGAAATAAGTGATGAGTGATAAGTGAAATGGTAAAATTGTGAAAACAAGTGTGCAGAAAAGAAGTTATGAATTTGTGTTAGAAGTTAAAATCAATTTATAACATATAACTTATAATTTTTAATTAAAAAAGATTATGTACGAAAATTATTGGGAGTTAGCGGAAAAACCGTTTGAAAATACTTCTGATCCGCGTTTTCTCTACCATTCCCCGGAACATGAAGAAGGTCTATCGCGGCTTTTATATGTTGTAACCGAAGGCAAAGGCGCGGGATTGCTGACCGGTGTTTTTGGCTGTGGCAAGACATTGCTGGGTAAGACCTTATTCAAAGAATTCGATCATGATTTATACCGGACCGCTTTTATTGATAATCCCTTTTTAAGCTATGCCGAACTCCTGATGCATATTGCCTATAGTTTAGGGGCCCGAGACCTGCCGCAGAAAAAACAGGATGTGCTTGTAAATGTGGTTTTAGAAAGATTGCGCGAGATTTTAGAAAACAATATGCGTGATGGCAAAAAAACAGTTGTTGTGATTGATGAGGCCCATGTTATCACCAATCCTCAGGTATGGGAGGAGCTTAGACTTTTACTTAATTTTCAAATGGATCATAAATTTTTGCTGACGCTGTTGATATTGGGCCAGCCCGAACTAAAAGACATATTGGATTCCAATAAGCAGTTTTCGCAGAGGATTGCGGTTAAGTTTCATCTTGCGCCGTTGACTAAAAATGAAACCGAAGAATATATTTTGCATCGTTTAAACATCGCCGGAAGAACAAAATCCATGTTTTCCCAGAAAACATATGAGTTGATTTATAAAAAAAGCGGCGGTATCCCGCGCCGCATAAATCACATCTGTGACCTGGCCCTGTTTGCCGGGTTTGGTAATAATATGTCTGTCATTAACGAAGCCGTGATTAATGAAGTAAGCACGGACGTGGAAGATTAAGGAAGCTGGGACTCAATTAAATAGAGGCATGTCCCGCTTCATAAGATATAATAAAAATTATCCCATAATTTTTATTATATTCGGCGGGATAAATTCACACAGATTACTTATGTCGCTTGTGCTCCATAAGTAATGTGTTCATTTAGAGGATTAATTATATGTGTTCTAATCAGACGTTTAACATATTGGCAATCGGTGCGCACCCGGATGATATTGAGTTCGGCTGTGGCGGGACCTTGATGAAATACATACAGCATAACCACAATGTTTTCCTGCTTGTTTTAACCTGTGGCGGCGTGGGAGGGGATCCCGACATCAGAAAAAAAGAACAGGAACAGGCAGCTAAGTTCATGGGCGTGAAAAAAGTTTTTTGGGGCGGGTTTAAGGATACAGAATTACCCGAAGCGCGGCCTTTGATCAGTACTATTGAAAATAGTATTAATGAGGCTAGCCCCAGTATTGTGTTTGTAAATTACTTGCATGATTTCCATCAGGATCACCGCGCTACAGCCAAGGCCTGTTTATCGGCAACCCGCTATATTAAGGAAGTATTATATTATGAGGTGCCCACAACCCAGCAGTTTGAGCCGGAAATCTTTGTGGATATTGGGGGTGTCTTGGATAGGAAACTAGAGCTTGTAAAACTACATAAATCCCAGGTTACCCGGACCCGCGTGGAAGACCTGACTATCCTGGAGTCTATTAAATCCTGTGCCAATTTCCGCGGATACCAGGGAAGAGTAAAGTATGCTGAAGGATTTAAAGCTGTAAGAATATTGCGTGACATTGCCTAGCTAATTTAACATTGCAACTTTGTGATAATTAAAGGATTAATATCATGAAGACATTTATCGCCTTTCTAATATCATTTCTGGTTACATATCTGGCTACCCCTTTGTTTCGGAAGATGGCCTTGTACCTGCAGGTCTTAGACATCCCCAGCTGCAAAAAAATCCATAAAACCCCCGTACCCCTATTAGGAGGTCTGGCCATTTACAAAGGGGTTATTGTTGCCTTTATGTTTTACGCTGCTAGTTTTAAGGGGATCTGGCCGGTTATTGTGGGGGCAACGGTCATTTTATACATGGGGGCCTTAGATGATATAAAAGGATTATCCGCCCAAGTACGCATGTATATCCAGATTCTGGTTGCCGTTGTTGTCGTTAGTCTGGGGGTGCGGATTACCTTTTTACCGGAAACGTTTGCAGGCGATATCATAGAATTTATCGTTACCGTAATCTGGCTGGTCGGGGTTACCAATGCCTTTAATTATTTAGATGGCCTGGATGGACTGGCCACTGGATCTGCGGCTATAAATTTTCTCTGCTTTTTTATCATCCTTTATAGTACGGGCCAGTTTATTTTGGGATTTACTGCCGCCATTTTAGCCGGGGCCTGTATGGGATTTTTACCTTATAATCTCTTTAGAAAAAGCCGGATGTTTTTAGGTGATGCCGGAAGTATGTTTTTGGGGTTTTCATTAGCCGGTATGGCGGTTATGGGTAATTGGGCCCATGATAACATGGTCAAGTTAGCCATCCCCATTTTGATTCTCGGGGTACCGATATTTGATATGATCTTTACGACCATCATGCGGATAAAGGAAAACAAGATAAAAAACCTTTTAGAATGGCTGCGTTACGGAGGAAAAGACCATTTTCATCATTATCTTGTTGATTTAGGGCTTAGCCAAAGGGGTGCTGTATTTTTTATTTATTACCTTACTTTTTCTTTAGGCCTGGGTGCGATTATGGTAAGTAATGATACGGCCATTGAGGGCTTAATGACTATCATGCAGGCATCGATAGTGTTTGGCGTTATCGGAGTATTAATCGTAACTGGTAAAAGGCATCATACCAGTTGGAAAAAACCCACAGAATAAAAAGGAAGGGGGGCTAATATGGAAAAGGCAACTAAAATAGCATTAGCCTTAGCTGGGATAAGCTTGGTTATTGGGGTTATTTCGCGCATTCTTGTTACACCCATACCTGCCGGAACAGGCGGTATAGAAGCCAATGCTTTTTTGAGGTTTACTAATACCTGTTTACTGGCTGTAATTGCTTTTAAGTTATTGGAGAAAAAGTAGAGTTAGTTTAAGCAGTATCACTATATTTGATGAAACGCGTAGAACGTTTAAATACAAGTAGTTATAGAATTAGGAGTGATAAATATTAAAAACTTTTACAAAGCATTGACTTATGGTCGTAGATATGGTATAGTTGTATTAGAACACGTACATCCTGGTACGAAAGGGCAAACTCGTGGTAACGCGGGGACGCAAAACCGTGCGTTCTGTTTTGAAGGATTTAAGGCAGAATTGGCAGGTTTCCGAAACCAATAATTACCCAGGCAGTTTGCCTGGGATTTTTTTTGAAAAATCCAAAAAGTGCCAGGCACGAACAGAAAAAAGCCCTTAAGTGCCAGGAAAGATCAAGGACGAAATAGAAATAATATAACATATATGGATATAAGGAGTTAGGAATGCCCCGGTTACCAAGAGTATATATAGAAAGGACTTTATACTATGTTACTTGTAGAGGGATACCAAATCAAAATATATTTAAAGATAAAGAGGATTATGAAATGTACTTCGGGTTGCTAAAAAAATATAAAGAACAATACGGCGCGAAATTGTATGCCTATTCGCTTATGCCCAACCATGTACATCTTTTATTGGAGATGGACGAAAAGACAACTATTTCCACCATCATGCATGATTTGAATTCTAACTATACAAAATATTTTAATGGCCGCTATATGAGAAAAGGACACCTTTTCCGGGAAAGATTTAAAACCGCTTTGGTGGAAAAAGAGCCGAAAAATTTACAGAACCTTACCGCCTACATGCACTTAAATCCTAAAAAGCTAAGTCTGGTGTTGCAGGCGCAAACTTATCCGTATTCAAGCTATTCGCTGTTTCTTGATTATACACAACAGGCAGACCATGCTCTAAACATAAAAAATGAGATCAAAGAGATTCTAAACGGCCTTATTGGTAAAGATTATATTGATTTTGTTGCAAAGATGGAACACTCAGATGAATTTAAAAAGCTGCATAAGAAATTACAGCGCAGAAAAATGTTGGGATCCGATGAATTTATAAAAAAGGTACAAGAGCAGATACAAAACCATCAGCTGGAGACAGAAGAACAAGAGCCGGATGAAAAACCGCAAGATAATAAAATTGCGATCAAAACCGGCACCTTGCTGCTTGTCCTGGCTTTAACCGCAAGCGGGGTGTATGTGTATCTTAATTTGACCAAGACACCCGAAAAGCAAATCGAAAAACAATCCCCGGTTATTGCTACTCAAAAGCTGGATTTAAATATGACCGAATGGCAGATACAGTTATTTTTGCCAGATGGCCAAGTAGCAGACAGCGATGTGATTAGTTTTAACGCTGGTAAATTCAACTCAAGCCATCTTAGCCGGTTAAATTATTCCAATACCAATTATACCCGCATAATCGAGGGTGATAAGATAATTTGGGAGACAATGCAGACATCATCCAAAGGAACAGCATCATGGCGCGGCGAGGTAAAAGACGGAAAGATGCGTGGAGTATTAAGCCTGCGGCCGAAGGAAGCCCCAGGCGGAGCCGAGGGGCGGCAAAAAGGTGAAAAATCGCAGGACCTTTCTTTTAAAAGCACTAAATACAAAAGGAGATAGTCATAATGCAGCTATTAAAAAATTTACTGGATGAGTTAACACGCTTGTTCGGAATAAAATATTTTAGTCCAAAAAAAGTTTGTTGTGTAAAAATCAGGAGGGAAAAAATGAATAAAAATTTTAGAAGAGTCGTTTCTATAATTTGTTTAATTTTTGTAATTACGGCATTTTTGCTTAGTTTCACGCAAGAAGCGAAAGCCCAGGAGAAGATTAAGAAGGAAATCATACTGCAGGTCAAGTCCCGCATTATCGCTCTTCCGGGCAATGAAGCGGCAAAAGTGCCTATATCCGCGGCCCGCATAAGGTCGGATGAGTTAAGAGAGCTTAATAAGGAATATAATGCGGTTTCGATTGAAAAGATTTACGCGTTAAAAGAATATCTGGATGTCCTGGAAAGAGAAAAGAAGAAGGTTTCCTTAAAAGGGATAAAGACCGAGCAAGAAGAGGCTAAGGATAAAGAGAAAGTCAATGTACAGCAGGTATTTACAAGAAAGATAAAAGAACAAATGATAGAAGCGGGAAAAGAAGTAAGGCAGGTAACCGATAGCTTTATCATATTGTTTGAGCGGGATACCAGTATAAATATGAGCCGATTACTGTCCGATTACCGGGCAGTAGATACCGTTATTTATGCGGATGAAATAACAAGGAGAAAGTAAAATGAAGACCATAAAAAGCATGCTGTGGCGAAGGAGCAGATGGTCCTGGCAGGGATGTATTTTTTCATGGCGAATTCTTACCGTCGTTGCGTGTTTGGCCATGTCGTTGACTATCTTGCTATCTGCCGCTATGCCTGCTTTTGCTCGTACCAAGGTGCAATTCAATTATACCGGAGAAATAACCGGTACGAGTTATAGCGTGGATATTGAACCGGTGGATTTGGATAAGGCATTTATTATTTTTGATTACCGGGTTGCTACAAGTAGCGATACCAATGATTCTCCTTCTGGTTATGCCTGGGCTGCCCGTTTTGTGGATAATGATACCATCGAGTTTGTCCGTAACATGGGTGATGCCAATCTCGGGCACATGATTTCTTATTATGTTGTGGAAGCAGATAGTTATCAGGTAGAGTATTTTGAGACAAATTTAGCCGAAGACCAGTTTACTAAAACTATAAGTTTAACCAACCAGACGCCCAGCGGGAAAACCGTGGATTTTACACCGGGCAAATCGTTTATAATGGCCCGGGGTACGAATTTTGGCGCAACCGGCGGAACCAACACCAATACTAATTCCATGAACGCAATATATTTCAATACCGAACTTATGTATAACACCTCCCCGGCTAACGACCAGGTATATATTGTGCGCCAGGACGCTGAAACCGGGGTTTGTTCGGATATGGATATCTGGGGATTTGTAATCCAGCTTTATGATGATTCAGAGGTTTATTATACCCCCGGGGATCCTAGTCCTCCCGGCGGGTTTAATTTTGTTGCTGACGGAGAACTGCAGCAGTTTAGTGATGTGCGCGATAGTACGGGCGCGCTTTCCTCGGTTGACCGCTCAAAATCCTTTATGATATTTGGTTTAGATATTAATAATTCCGCCTTGATTAATGAAACCCGCGGTGCTTTAGCATCCAGCACTCAGATTATCTGGAATAGGCGTACCGCATCCGCTAGCTATACTAATCCTTGTCATATGTACTGGTATATTATTGAGCAGGGAACTTTAGGACGCGCTGAATCCGGAACCCGGTTTATTGAAGTAGGGATCTATGCAGCAACCCATACCTTTGGTACTGCCTTTGATCCTAATCTTACTTTATGCCGTAGTACCCAGGATTCAACCGGTACGGGAACCAGGTACGACAGGGTGCACCATACCACTCAAGTTATTGGCGGCGGGACGGGTCTGGAATTACGTCGCGGTGAATATGGCCAGAATGCCTTCTGCGACTTTTTTGCCGTTGAGCTTGAACCAATGGTATTGTTTTCTCCTAACGGCGGCGGGACTTTTTATGCCAACAGTGAATGCGATATAAGCTGGTATGCCCCGGATTGTATGGGGCCTTATAATGCGTCAAACACCCCTCCTTATGATAACCAGGTAGAAATATTATTATCTAATGACAGCGGAACCAGCTGGATACCGGTTATAACTACGGATAACGATGGTTTTGAAACAATCACCCTGCCTTCTGGCTCGGGTACTACCGGAAATACAATGCGATTTAAATTAAGAGATCCGGATTGGAATAAAATTGCCGGAAGCGAAATTGCCTCACGTACATCTGCCGGAGACTTTTACAGCAGCGATATTTCTGATAATGATTTGGAAATAGTTCCGGTTATTGATATTATCACTCCGGACGGAGGAGAACAATACGCTTATGAACAGGATATTACTTTTAAATGGAATTATTACGGAGATTTGGCTTCTAAAACAGTGAAGATAATGTATGACAGTAACGGCGGCGGCGGCGGATACCCCGTAACCATTGCTAACACTGTTACCGCTGGCACCGGAGCTCCGGATCCGGTAAACGGAAACGGCAGCTATTCTTATGGAGCGAGCAATTGGGCGGCAACACCTTTGCCATTATCATCTTCTCTAAAAATAAGGGTTGAAGATGAAGCAGATACCCGTGTAAAAGGAAGTTCAGAATCAAACTTTACGGTACAAGGCGCTCTTGTTTTAGATCAGCCGGTTGGCGGAGAGATTTGGAAAATCGGTGAAAGCAAAGATATTGTTTGGACTGCCAGCGGGGGAGCGTTTATGACCGCCGGCGTGGATATCAAAGTTTCCCGCAATCTCGGTGGTTCGTGGATAACAGTTGTTAATGTCCCAGCCGACAAGAACTATAATACTGTTTACCCGAATAAGTCTTATCACTCTTGGGACGTAGAGGCGCCGGGTTCTGCGGCTAACGAAACTTTAGTTCGAATAGCTTCTGTAGATTTTTCAACGGCGGTAGATACCTCAGGCGGCTTGACCATACAACAGACAGTAAGCGCTGATACGCCGGCAGTTCCCGGAACAATATATCGCGTAGGAGATCCTTTGAATATTGAATATACACTGCAGGGTTCTGTGCCCAATATCGATATTCACTATTCTACATTACCTGCGCCTAATCCGCTTGTGGATGGGGATTGGACCGGTGCAAATGGAGGCGTAATTGGTGCTGGTCTAAGTACAGTGTCTTATCCAAGTTCATATCCTTGGCCCAGTGGCGTAGCCAATGCCATAGGTGATACATGTTGGTTTAGAATACGTGACAGTGTAAGCACCAATATTTATGGGGTAAGCAATGTATTTAAAATAAAAGGTAAAATAAGCGTAACTGAGCCGGTAACAAATCAAGTGTATAAATATGGCACCTTAGGAAAGGTATACTGGACTGTCTCTGGTAACGTAAGTGGTACGGCTGAGGTTTATATAGATAACGGAACAGGATATACCTCCATAGGAACGCAAGCCATAAGCGGAGCCGGATCTTATAACATTGATTTTACGCCTAATGATGTGGCTAATCACCTTGGCGTGAGTTGTTCTTTAAAGGTGGAAATGCAAGGCGATTCTGATACCGTCGGAACCATAACCCCGTTTAAGGTAAGACCAAGCATAGACGTAACCTATCCGGTAATACCCGGAGAAACGGTTAATGTGAATGACCCGGATGATAAGATGTATATTAAATGGACTCCGAACCCGGAGAATTTTGGTACGGTTGAGATATGTTATGACTATAATGGCGGCGGCGATGGTTATCCAGTCGGCAATATAGTCAATACAGGAGGCAGTGTTGCTTCTAATAATAAACCTAATGCCGTAGATATCGGCTATGAATGGCAGGTACCCGATGATGTGGGCATGGTAACAAACACGATGCGTGTTAAGGTTTATAAGAGTGGAGAGTATGACGATGTGGCTAGTGTTAGTGCTAACTTTACGGTTTTAGGAACGATAACCATAACCGGCGAAAGTAACGGAGACCCCGATCCTGATCTTCCGGTATGGAAAATCGGAACTAATAAAAGTATAACCTGGATTGCCGTCGGGGATATTACTCCCGTAAATATCTATTATTCAACAACCGGTGGCGCACCTTATAATAATACAGTTTTAACTGGCTATCCCGCAGGTTCTGGCGCTCAATCTTATGATGGCTGGTGGCCGATACCGAATGATGTCTTAGGCTCTAGTTCAGCCAGGAATAATACAATAAAATTTAGAGTAACATCAAGCGATCAATCCATAGAAGGGATCTCAGATAATAATCTGGTTATTCAAGCAAGTGTTACATTAACAAAACCGCAGGGGCAAAGCACAACGCTTACTGTGGTTGACCCTGCTGATGATCCGGCAACTTATACGGAAAACCAGATAACCTGGGATTCTTATGGTAATGGTTTGACCTTGGTGGATTTAAGGTATGATACAGCAGGTGCCGGAACTTATAGCGGAGAGATATATACTGGTTTTACCAATGGTGCGGGTTATAGTTTATGGAAAGTTCCGGATATTATCGGAAATGATGTAAAGGTAAAAGTGATGGCTTCCGGTGGTGATGGCGCTTATGTTTATGATGAATCTAATGAAGCTTTTAAGGTAAAAGGAAAAATTAAAATTACCGCCCCGAATGCCAGTGTTACTGGCGCCAATGCCTGGAAAGTGCATAGCACAGATGATGTTTTGCTTAATAGCTCCCAGAATATCGGCTGGACTAATTTCGGGACCTTGGGTGGCGCAGATGGGTATCTTACAATCAAATACGCGCCAGACGGAGCAGATTTTGATACAGAACCTGCTATTTCAACTGCAGCGGATGGGACGCCTGGCCCAAAGACCCTTGCCTGGAATATACCGGATCAGATTAGAACGACAAATAAAATTCAAATCATTGATGATAATTCGATCCCCGCTACTACTGTAGAATCAGCCCCTTTTGAAATTATGGGGCAGATTCTTTTAGTTGCGCCAGTTGGTGGCGAGCCCTATGATGTAAGTTCTACACAGGATATTGAATGGAAATATGCAGGCACTTTATCCGGTAATTTAGATTTTTATCTTGATGATGCTGGCGGCGGCGGCGGTTATTTAACTAAAATTAATAATACTGGCGGCGGCGGCAGTACAGTTGGGCCTGTCCCCTACAACAATAATAAAGATGGAAACAATATCTGCTATTATCAATGGACAGTTCCGGACACCGCGAAAAACACATATAGAGTTAAAGCTCAATACACAACTAATAGTAATGTAATTGATGAAGGAACGAATTTTTATGTAAGAGGTACAGTTGTTTTAAATTCACCGGGTAAAAATCCCGGCAGTCCTGAGAAGTGGTTTGTAAATGACAATATTAATAATAAAGTTACTTATACCATTACCGGCGGCATTGCTAACGTAGATATATACTTAGATACAGACCAATCTTTGAATTATCTTACCGAGATTATTTCTAACTATCCCACTGGCGGCGATGGTGTGAAAACTTATACTTGGCAGATACCGGATAATGGAACCCGCGAAGCTGTAACTTCGGATACATGCCGGGTAAGGGTAAGAGATACTCTAAATCCTAACATTATAAAATCTGATTCCACCAATGACTTCATGATTAAACCCAAAGTTACCTTAACTGCGTTAGGTTCATTGCCCAACACACCTCCTTGGGTTATGAATGAACCGCCGACAATACAATGGACATACACCGGTGATATTACTTATTTAAGGTTATATTATTCCAACGGCTCTGGCTGGGACTTGGTAAAAGATAATATTGTGGCCAGTAACGGCCAGGTTGCCTGGGATATTGATGTTGATGGTACAGGCGCCTATCAGAAAATTACCACCACAGGCCAGTTAAAACTTGTGCGTTATGATAATGCCGTAGAGGATAATGACGTAGAAAGCCTGTCCGCACCGCCGTTTACTATTTACGGCCTTTTAACCATGGAGTCTCCAACACTGCCTACCAATTTTAATGTTTTAGGTACAGGACAGATTGATTGGACGATATCAGGAGCCGTAGGAATAGGGCCGGTACAGCTTGTGTATTCTAAAGATTCCCCTGATTTTGGAGGCGCAACTTTTACTAATCCTATTGATACCGGCGGTTCTTTACCGGCAAATCAATGCGACGTTAATGGGCCTTATACCTTTAACGTACCCAATGATCCAGCCCCGGCAATTAGGATAAGAGTCAGGGAAGTTGCTTACCCTGATAATGTGTATGCGGAAAGTGCTACCTGTGCGTTTAAAGGAAACATTTTATTCAACCAGGGTACAACCGAAGACAAGACCCTAACCGTAGGTACGCAGCATATGATTACCTGGCAGAATATAGGTACTTTTACTAATATAAAAGTTTCCTATAAAAAAGGCGTTGCCGGACAATGGCAGGAAATTGATTGGAATTTAGCCGGCACTGCTTCCAGTTGTCCTTGGACACCAGGCGATAATGATATTTCAACCGAGATTTATTTCCGCGTGGAAGATGCCTTAGATTCAACCGTAGCCGCAGAAACACCAGGCGCCCAGCCCAATACCGTTATTGGGTCTTTGGACTTGACCTATCCCAACGGCTTTGAAGAACTTGTTATTGGTGCCGGTGTCGATGATCCGGAAGAAGTAAGATGGGTAAAACAGGGAAGTATTGGTAATATAAAGATTGAGTTATCCATAGATAATAAAGTTGGTTGGCTTACCGCAGCTCAATCCGGGCTCAATGATGATTATCCATCCGGGGCATCAGGTGTAACAGTAACTTTTCCCTGGACAATACCGGATCAGATCTCTAAAGATTGTTTTGTCCGGATAACCAGTAATACATATCCCAGCCTTACCGATGTTTCAGCAAATAAATTTACAATTAAAGGTGCGATTACATCTGTTTCTTCGCCAGCGTTAAGTGAAACCTGGTATTGCGAAGATACAAGTAAAAATATTACCTGGAATGCCGATGGTACAATGCCGGAAGTAGATATACGTCTTTGGAACGGTAGCGGCTATTCACCGATAAGTTTAGCTGATAATAATAGTACAGCCGGGTGGAGTGTGGGATCTAACACCTATGTATGGGCAACTGTGGCTAATGAAAGAAGCAATGTTTGTAAGATTAACGTTAGATCTACAGCTAATATTGGCCAGGAAAAGGAATCAGATGTATTTACCATCTGTCCCAAGATAACGGTAACCGATATCGCTGCTGACTTAATTGCCGAGACACCAGTTACGCTTACCTGGACAGTTACCGGCGATGATACAACCAATGTCGATATCAAATTAGATTATTTAAGTGGAACCGGCGGCTTTGGTACGACATTAGATTCCAATGTATTAGCAGGAGCAGGAGCTGGCGGCTATGTCACGAATCCATTACCAGCAGCACTTTCCCATACTGCGCAGATAAGGGTAGTGGATACGAATGTAGCG
>Ga0180009_10001457_pt1 | contig 29016 bp, 26 predicted proteins | sample OS_PC_MetaG_FD_123537 | JGI IMG/M metagenome (GOLD analysis project Ga0180009, IMG submission 123537) | Groundwater microbial communities from the Aspo Hard Rock Laboratory (HRL) deep subsurface site, Sweden - OS_PC_MetaG | ecosystem: Environmental > Aquatic > Deep subsurface > Groundwater... | reverse complement strand
TAAGGTGATTTGGAGCCAGTCTCTACAAACCGATTCCGAGGGGCCTACCCTCATCTCTTGCACAGCATCAAAGCTCGAATCCTGCGGATTCTTGCTTTGTTCATGGCACACTGCAGTCCGGTGTAAACTTTTGGGCATTGAATGGTTTATAAATGAGTCCGCTCCGAAAAGTATTGTAGTGTTCATTTTAGGGCTTTTAACTCAATAATCTAAAAACCATAGAAATTCTGAACCGCTGTCATGCCGGACTTGATCCGGCATCCATAAGGTTTAATTAAAAATCTGGATTCCGGCTTGGTGAGGCACGAGAGTCGCAGTGCCGAAGGGAATGACAAGAAAATCGACTTTTCTGAGTAGGCTCATAAATACTTTCTTAAAAGGGTAAGACAATCAGTTTGCTCGATTCTAGGATTATTTAATCTAGGATCTTTAACTTTGAAATTATTCATCAACGTTTCTCTAACTTTTGATTTCTCATTGTCTAAAAAACCCATTGCAGTACCATATATGTTTTGATCCTGATTAAGAATGCTATTAAGCTTTAGGATCTCTATATTTTCAGTCGCAAATCCAAAACCTAGTAAAAACAAATTTTTAGCTTTTTTAATGCACTGAATAAGGGGTTGGATGGCAACTTCAGATCGCTCATTGATTATTTTGATATTTGCCTTGAGCCTGTTTATTGTTTTGTTCGCAAAAGCTAGATTTAAAGCTTCTTTATTTGTACTCAGATATGGAATTTTGATCTGATCCCCATTTGATTCCCATGGTAGTAAACAAGTTTTTCCATAAACATGATGTATTGGAATACTTTGTATTTGCTTACTAATTTCAGTTTCATTGGCAGCTGAAAATGAATGTGTAAGACTCTCATGAAAAAAGTGTTCTAATGATCTGTCGTAATTGAAAGTGATAAAAGATACCTTGTTATTTTTAAATTCCTTCCATCCATTGGGAATATCAATATCGCTTGTCATTCGGTGAAAAAGGTAGCTATACCAATCTTGATTTGGTTCAAGGACCTCTTCTCTAAACTTACTCTGCTCCTCATACCAAAGGATGCTTAGAATAATAGCTTTTTTACCAATATCTTCTAAAGGAGGATTTCGAGATAAAAAAAGATCTATTGATTGAGTACTTGATGCTTTAAAAGCTTTAGAGAGTTCAGAAGCTTGACCTAACAAATGGTCCCTACTTCTTTCATCTTTTGAAATCCGTTTGCAAAGATATTGGAGTTTTTCGATGATTGTTTGTCTTAACTTGCTACCTGTAGGATAGCCAAACGGAATATTCGCACCTGCTCCTATTATAAAAACGGTTTCACTATCAATCATTGCTTTCCTTTTATAATTTTTTATTGCCCAACACTAAATCTGCATGTTCAAAAAAATAATTTAATGTTAATGGGCACAGGCATGCTTTTGCGGATTCGTGTAATAAAACCGGTATATCGGGATTATTGTTTGAATCTGCAATATAATACTCCTATTCCGGGGTTTATTTGTTCGCGTACATCTAATTGGGAACGCTGTTTGTTATGACTTGGTTGCACCTATCAATCATAAGGAACTGATAGTATAAGGTTGCTAATTCTGCAAATACATAAAAACCGGTAAAATTTAGTTTAATCTATAAAATACGATTGGGAAAACATATCCTAATCAGGCGTTCAAAAACTCCAACTTAGCAGAAACCTACATTTTTGGTTGGATTCGATCAGAATCTATTATAGTCTTCAGTTTTATTGCTTCAATCGTGTTTTCAAAAATTAATTTGGACAGCTTACCGGGTTAAAGGTCTTTTTATCAGGAGATTATTGTTTATGCGCTGGTACAGGAAAGAATGGTTTAAGAGGATCTTCAAATCATTGTTAGTAATAGTGATAGCAGGAGTAGCCTGGGTTTATGTCCGGAAAACGGTCTTGCGCCCATCCATTCCGAAGCCGGGTGCAGCCGTTTTGGAAAGAGTTAAAAACGTCACGATTAAAAGGGATACCCTGGGGGTTCCCCATATTTTCGGAAAAACGGATGCGGATACGGCATTCGGGCTTGCCTATGCACATGCCGAAGATGACTATCCCATTATTCAAGGATCGCTGGCTGCAGCCCGTGGCCAGTTGGCGCTCTTGCTCCTGAAAAAAATCGGCATCGCAAACGACTTCATGGTGCGGCTCCTGAATATCAATAAGAAGGTTAATACCCAATACGAAACCCTGCTCTCACCCGATGTGAAAGTGCTGCTGGAAGCCTATGCCGATGGCCTGAATTATTATGCTTACCTGCATCCGGATGAGGTGGATAGCCGCCTGCTGCCCTTTACGGGTCGGGATGTGGTGAGTGGTTTTATCCACAAGCTTTCTATTTTCGTCGGCGTTGGATCTACCCTTGAGGACTTGATGGGGAGAGAACCGGTAACACTCAAGAGCGGACTTTCCCTGCAGAGAATAAAAACATCCAGGGCTGATCTTCCGGATTGGACGATGGGAATCGGTATCGGATCCAACAGCCACGCGGTAGGTCCCAATCGATCTGCTGATCATATTACCCGCCTGAACATCAACTCTCATCAACCCTATGAAGGGGCGGTTGCCTGGTACGAGGCACACCTTGTCTCGGAAGAAGGATGGAACGTAATCGGTGGAACCTTTCCCGGCGCTCCGTTTATTCTGCATGGACACAACCAATACCTTGGATGGGCCCACACGGTTAATAAACCTGACGGTATTGACGTCTATGAACTGGAAATGCATCCGGATGGTGGCTTGAAATATCGCTTTGACGGTGAGTGGAAGGATCTGGAAGTTGTCTCTTCCAACCTGGTGATCGATATTGGACTGTTTAATCTGCCCATTCCCAGGGATTTTTATCGCAGTGTCCACGGTCCTGTTTTGAAACTGGATGAAAGATATTTCGCCATTCGATATGTCGGAGAAGGTCAGATCGGATTGGCTGCCGAGCAGTGGTACAGGATGAACAAAGCGACTTCCATGGATGAATGGAAGAAGGCTATGTCCATTCAGGGGATTCCCATGATGAACACCATGTATGCGGATAAGGATAATATTCTCTATGTATATAACCACCTGTTGCCCGTCCGTAATGAGCAGTACGACTGGTTGACAATCCTGCCCGGAAATACGTCTGAAACCCTCTGGACCGAATACCTGCCATTTTCCGAGCTGCCCATGGCGGAAAACCCGCCTTCCGGATACCTGGTCAATACGAACAGCACTCCGTTCCAGGCAACTTTGGGTGAAGGAAACCCTGATCCTGAGACTTTTTCCAGAACCCTGGGCATAGAGACCAATCTCAATAACAGGGCCCGCAGGAGTCATGAGTTGTTCGGTGCAGATGATTCCATCACCCGTGAGGAATTCATTGAATATAAATTCGACCAGGCCTATTCCAGGTCGGACAGGCTGTTCACCCAGGTACTCAATCCCTTGCTGGACACCTATCAACCCCAATCCGATGAGGAGAAAAAAGCACTGGAGATCCTCAAACAGTGGGATGGTGTGGCGGATATGGATTCGGTAGGGGCAACCCTGGTCAATCTCATCTATCGTCCAATTTTTAAAGAAAGCAATAAACTGGTTCCAGGTGTGACGATCCCAACGCCAGAAGAGGCGTTCAGGGATGCAGTGAAATTCCTTATGGAGCATTACAAGCGCGTTGATGTTCCCCTGGGAGAGGTCCAGCGTCTGCGCAGGGGGAAGACAGACCTGCCCCTGGCGGGCAGCATGGATGTTCTGAACGCAGTTCATACCGAAATGGTGGAAGGACACCTGGTCGGAACCGTTGGAGATTCCTATATTTTAATTGTAGAATTTGATAAAAATGGCGCCAGGTCTTGGGGTCGCCACCAGTACGGAAATGTTAACCGCAAGGATTCGGTGCATTACGACGACCAAGCCCTGGATTTTACCCATCTGAAATTGAAAAAATCCCTGCTGACCCGGGAGGAGATTGAGGCAAATCTGGAACAATCCTATCATCCCGGGGAGGAAACTGAAAAATAACCAAGACTATTGTTTGAGGATGGGCCACTGATCTGTAATTTTCCCGTTTCTGACTGCCAGAAGGTCGCCGAACTGCAGGAAGACAAACTCACTCTGGTCAGGTCGAAGGAATACATGATCATCGACATCCAGGTCTATTTTTCCGGAACCGGTCACCATCTGCTGATTGGTGCTGGTTCCATACAGTCCACTGTTCTGAAGACCTTTAGGTGACTCATATTGAGCCATCCACTTGCCACCGTAAATGAAAAAACTCTGCCTGGTATTGGGATCCCACCAACTGAAAAACTCCTTAAACCTTTCTATGGCCGGGATGGCCATGTAGTCCGCTTTCTTGAGTACCGGTGTTGCTATATAGGATGATGGCACAAACTCCTGCAGGCTGGGAATGTCGAAATCGACCGGTTTGACCAGACAGGAGCCGGCTGACATGTCATTGATCACCGTCCCGGACTTGTGGTAGGCAACAGTTGGACTTCCGGCACCATTCAGGCACAGTCGTTCCATATCGATCCTCGGATATTCGTTTCTGACCAGGTCCAGGAAAGCCCGATACGCAGTCTGGGATTCCTCGTATGCTGTATCGGCACTTTTCATAATCTTCGGCAGTTTAACAACATGGGGATCATACCCCATAAAACCGGCGAACTCCAGGTGATCAGAATCCTCCGGTATTCTATCCAGGAGTAGTGGCAAATCAGCTGGTGATTGCAGACCTCCCCTATGCAGGCCGACATCGATTTCTATGCTGATCCGCATTTTGACGTTCAGTTTTTTGGCCAGGTCCTGGTATTGAATTAATCTCTTTTCGCTGTCGATTAACCACTGCAGTTGACGGGAAGGATCGAACCCCGATTGATTGGAAAAGGTTTTATAAAAGATTTCCGCGCTTCTCACAGACATGGGTTTCCCCAGCAGAACATCGGCTTTGGGGAAGTTTTCTGCAATATTGTTTACAAAAGGCTGATGAAACACCATGAGCTTGTTCGTCCGGGCTTCCTTCATGATGTAATCCAGTAACCCCGGGCTGGGCAGTGATTTGGCGACGATACGATAATTAATATCCTGATTTAACCCCTGCAACAGAGCTTTGATATTCTGGTCAAGTTTATCCAGATCCACCAGCATAGAAGGTCTGTAAGGGCCGCTCTTCATCAGCTCATCATTCAAATCCCTGAAGTAGGGAGAATAGGAAGCGCCGCCATCGCCGGGTTTGAGGATAAAAGCCGTAGCCAGACCCACGCCCGCTGCCCCGATAATAAATTTTCTTCTGTTCATAATTTCTCTCCTTTATTATAACCCGTAATAACACTGTTATCAGTTTGACCGGAATGCGGTTTTGACTCCTTTTACTCGTCAAATAGAATCGGAATAAGAGAAAGCCTATCGGATAGGAAAATGCTAAATGGAAAGCGGGAAAATGTAAACCCGGGTTCGTTATCTCATTGACTAACGAACCGTCGGAAATGCAGGAGGCTACGTATATCTAATGTGGAGAGCAACGCCCATGCTTCCCACTCCGGCAATGAACAGAAATCTGTTGTCCTGAATGCTCATATCGTCTCCTTTAATCATTCCCATTCGTAGGGATTTTTTATTCTGACCCGGGTCTTCAGTTTTTCAAAAATCCTGAAAAGACCGTAATGGGCCCTGTTGAGAAATACAAACTCCGGGTTGGGCTGAAAATACTTGCGGAACTGGTAGGTATCCTGCATCATTTTCTTCCCTTCCACAAGAAAATCGCTGTTCAATCCAAAATCAAACGTCTCCGACTGGTAGTTATTGTATTTCCAACACCGGGGTACTGGACTTTAACTGCGATCTTGATGATAAGAATTTGCTTTTACTGAGTCAAGTCATTTTCCAGTCAGTTTGAGGAGTGACAACAAAATTTAGGACTTGACGGAGTTCATGCCCACACTTTGGACATCTTATCCGGGCAAAACCCTCTTTGAGACCTCCACATCTCAGATACGCCCGAACCATCTCTGAAATTACTGGTCTGAAAAATCCATACCGTTTTAATAAACAAAGAAATAGCGATGATTTGATAGAGTTATAGCGAGTGCTGCAATTAATATGGAAAGAGCACGAGTTTTTTGGGGTGGATTAGCCAATCCTGTCATTGTTTTTGAGTTTCCAAGGTGGGTGGTGTGTGCTCATCGAAAAACAGCGGCAAGATGTCTCCTCAGAAAAGCGCAGCCTAAGATCCGTTGAAGAGGTGATAGTGCCAGATGAAATTGGATTTTTCGGCGATGGATGGATTGATGCGAATCCAATATAAAATCTGTCCTTTTTGAATGGGTTCGCGAGTCGTATCGTTTTTAATGAGGTCAAAGGGTTCAAGCGCTTCAAGTCTGTCCAGTTGAAGATAGGTATACTGTTTTGAGCCTCTGGCTGCCAGGCGATTGAAAACGGGATGGCGGGCGTCGTGCACCGTTTTGACGAAATAGATCATCCCTCTTTTTTCCAACAGCAATCCGCTTTCCAGGGAGACGGCCACATCAAACCCGTTTTGCCGGTAGTACTGTTTCAGTTGATTCACACGGTTGTCGTTCAGATAGGGAACAGGAAAATCGCCTTGCTTAAAAAACCCACCGTCAAGGATATACAGCATGGGGATCAACTCAATGCCTTTGCGCTTCAAGGCCTCGGTATCATAGCCTCTGGCCCGGTTTTCCTCATCGTTATCGATCAAGGGAGCAAAGGCTTTAATTCGTTTAGCTGGCGCTTTTTGTCTGAGGAAATCGAGAATTTCCTGCAGCTTTTCTCCATGCTGACCCTCAGGGTGGTTGATCCATTCCAGGTCTACCACAATACCATCGTAGCTGATGCCGAGGGAATCCAGCTCTGCCAGATTAGCGGAAAGGATGGACTGGTGTTTTTCATATATGGAAATAAAATCATCCGCGCCAAAGGAGTCCATCATCCACAAATCAAGTGAGATCTGCCGATCGCTGAGCGCTTTGGAAAACGCCAACAGGTTTGCCCTGCTGGTTTTGAAGAAGAACAATCCACCCCGTTGAAAAGCGACTGTTTTACCCAGGTGCAGGATCAGTTTGGAGTATTTCGGTGAAAAGCTATGGGCAAAGGCGACAATTTCGGACTCCGAGCTGTCTCTAAACAGGCGTTTAATTTTTTCTCCCTCGGCAAGGATTATCCCTTGCGCGCAGGCATCGCTTTTCGGCATCAACATCATCAGCATCAGCATCAGGAGAAACAGAATGGTTTTTTTTTGTTTATACATAGTGATAGGCAAGAACGGTTTAACAGTACGCCACCAAAACTATTTAATTTTTTGACTCAGTTTTTTACTCTGACTGATCTGCCTTTTCCAAACAGATCAATACTGTTTTCGCTGCACAACGAATTCGATGCTCCCGCATGTTTTCTTACCAGATCACTTTAAGATGAGGCCAGTTTTTAATCTGCTTGTCTTTTGTTATCAGCGGGGGCTCTGTTGCAAAAAAGGAGATTGCTTGAAAATGTCCCGTGGACACCTCTAATTAAGCAGCTGAATAAATGTTAAATTGTCTTTCAATAAGGCGGATTTTTCCCGTCAATCCCTGGTTGTATTTCCAGATATTGAGCTGTCCCTTTTTAAACATTCGCATGATTTCAAAACCTTTTATGGTGGCATAGGCTGTTTTCATTGATTTAAAACCCAGGGTTGGATTAATAAGACGTTTAAGTTTCCCGTGATCCGCTTCGATTGAATTGTTCAGATATTTAACCTTTCGGTGAAAGATATCCTCATTTAAGAGACCTTCTTCTTTCAGTTCCCGAATAGCCTGATTATAGGCAGGAGCCTTGTCTGTATTAATGGTCACAGGCTTTTCATATTCCTTCATTTTACACAGTATTTTTCCCAAGAAGCGTTTGGCAGCCTTGGCATTTCTGGTTGATGATAAGTAAAAATCCAGTGTTTTACCGCTTTTGGTGATCGCTCGGTATAAATATTTCCACTTCCCTTTGACCTTCACATAGGTTTCATCAACTTTCCAACTTTCACCAAGGAACGGTTTATAGTACCACCGCAGACGTTTCTCTATTTCAGGCGCGTATTGCTGAACCCAGCGATATAATGTCGTATGATCTACTTCGACACCACGTTCCAGCATCATTTCTTCCAAATCACGATAGCTGATCCCGTATTTGCAATACCAGCGAACACAACCCAATATCATATCACCCATGAAATGTTTCCATTTGAAATCATCCATACGTTCTCCGCGCTAATTTATGTTTTTCATGGTTTTATATCACGGATGATATTTTTTGCAACAGAGCCGATAAGACTATAGTCGAATATAACAGAAATTTCCAGCAGCTCACTCCATCATCATTTCTTTCCTGTTCTGGCAACTGACACCATTTCCAAAGTATTATCGCTGGCTACCAAAGATAATCTCCATTGAAAACAATTCCGTATAAAATCACTCTTCCTATCATTTTACCCGGACAGACTTTTGTTTTACGCAACTGCCCTTTACCCGGGGCTGAGATGGTTAATCATCATCTGTCTGATCTCAGCCCAGAGATCAGAACCGGTTGCTTCTTCATCGATTAGGAGATGATAAAAAGGATATCTGAGTTGATCCGGATGACGTTCGATGGGGTAAACCCTCCATTGATCGAGCTGATGGTCTGCAATTAGCTGGTTGACTTTGCTCAATGATACCAGCTCGTCGTTTCTGTCAATAAAAACCAGGGTAGGTATGTTCAGATTAATTGAGGCCCTTGCCTTAAAAGCGCGGATGATATTCAAAAGGGAAAGATAGGCTGCAACAGACGTACCCCTGTTCGATCGATAGCTTTCTGGAGACAGGCTTGGGATGACCAGGCGGGAGAAAAGATGGAACAGCCGGAAAAAGGGCACCCGGATACGGTGTGTTGCCAATGCAGGGGCAAACAGCACCATCTTCGCAAAAACGGGATGATTGAAAGAAAGCTGTAAGTCACACCCCAGTAATCCTCCCAGGGAATACGCGACAAAATAAACGGGACAATTCAGAGAATCCGCCCTTCTGCTCAACGCTGCATGGGCAGCCTGCATCTCGCTACGCCAGATTTCAGCGGAAACCTCTTTAAGTGCGTTCAAACGGGAGATGGCATCGGATTTCCCCTCCTGCTTTTTGAAATTACTGCCATGTCCCTGCAGTGAAAGCAGAAGAACATCCAGATCATCGTCCATCAATATGGATATGATACCTCTCATCCTGTCAGGCTTGAGATTCAATCCATGGACAACCAGCACCAGGCCCCTGGGTTTTGCATCAGCATTCGAAAACCATTCAATCATGACTTCCTTATTTTTATTAATCTACTCCTACTTTCACATCTCTTTCAGTCGCTTTTTCAGTTTCGTTCCAATGGCCTGAAAGTGATCACTTCAGAACTGGCTTGTGGCTTTAGCTCAATCCTAACCCAATCCCAACTGAAATACAACAATTTGCTCCTATACTTAACGATGGATATCGGCACGTATATCTATGCAACCCTATTCTCAAACCTTAAAAGGCTATATTTCATTCTATTGACCCTTGGGGCAGCAAAATGAAAAAACTGAATCCTTAAATTACTCACTTCGGGGTTAAAACCTCATTATTCACTGGCGGGTCTGTATTTCTGGAAGCTTGGAAGCCAGGGATGGCTTCCAAGCTTCCAGTGACGGATTCATGCGTTTCCACAAATACAGACCCGTCGGTGAACAATAATGAATAATCAAAACGAACCCCGAAATGTGTGTCAAATAAATTAATTTAAATCCTGATACGACCTGCCAATAACGAAATGAATCTAGAAATACAAGAGAGACTTTTAACAACAGCTGTTGAACAAGTCCTGCTCCCCGAAAAAACCACTGTTGACGGTGATATCAAGTATGATGAAATCGACCTGAGATCTCTCGTTGAACACAGTGAATGGGTCGGTGCCGACCAAACCTTGGAGGAAGTCCAGGACAAATTCGCCACTCATGAATACGATTATATGGCAGTCCTTGACAATGGTGAACTTCTGGGTCTTTGTTCGCGGATCAAAAACGGAAACTTCCTGAGTCATCGATACGGCTATGCCCTCTTCTCAAAATATCCGATCCGCAACCACATGGTTGGATCCTTCCTCAAAGTTAAAGTCGAAGACAATATCTTTGATGTCTTGGATTCCACCTTTAACAGAGAAGCCGATTATTTCAATGATGATGTTGCTTTGACAGACAGCACCGAACAGTTTCTGGGTTTGATTTTGATGCGCACCCTGGTTGTTCTCCAGAGCAAGTTTTTCCGATTCAATATCAATCAGCTGGAACGTAACAAGGAAACGCTTAACGAGCAAAATCTAGAGCTTGCGGCCCGGACCGAACAATTGAACGATCTGCTGATTGAATACAAAAAAGCCAAGGAGAACGCGGATTCGGCCAACGAGGCTAAATCACTGTTCCTGGCCAACATGAGTCATGAAATTCGCACCCCCATGAACGGAATCCTGGGAATGAGCGGCCTCCTGCTGGAAACCGAACTCAACCCCGAACAGATGGAGTTCGCCAGGACGGTGAAGTACAGTGCCGATTCCCTGTTGACGATTATCAATGATATCCTTGACTTCTCTAAGATCGAAGCTGGGAAGCTGGAACTGGAAAGAATTGATTTCAATCTGCGGACATCGGTCGAGGAAGTGGCTGATCTGCTGGCAATCAAGGCAGAGGAAAAAGGTGTTGAGTTTATCCACATGCACAGCTTCAATGTCCCCAAGCACTTCAGGGGTGATCCGGGCAGGATTAAACAGATCCTGCTGAATCTGGCAGGCAACGCAATTAAGTTTACAGAGAAAGGTGAAGTCATTGTCAAAGTGTCACTTGAAGAGGAACGTGAAGAGCAGGTCATGGTCAGGTTTGAGGTCATTGACACCGGCATAGGCATCTCACCGGAAATGCAGTACCGTTTGTTCAAGTCATTTTCACAGGTGGATGCTTCCATTACGCGTAAACACGGGGGAACCGGTCTGGGTCTGGCCATATCCAAGCAACTTTCCGAAATGATGGGCGGGAAGATTGGGGTTGAGAGCCGCGCCGGCAAGGGATCAACCTTCTGGTTTACGATTGTTCTCCACAGGCAATCCACTGCCAGGGATGAGTTTGACATGCCGGATAACATACAGGAAAAACGATTCCTGGTTGTTGATGATGTGAAAACCAACCGACTGGTTTTTGCAGAATTCCTGAAAAAATGGCAATGTCACTACGATGTGGTTGAAAACGCGGAAAAAGCTATGGAATTCCTTAGAACAGCTAAAAATGAAGGCGATCCCTATCAGATCGCCCTGCTGGATATGCAGATGCCGGGTATCGATGGCGCAACCCTGGGTAAAAGGATAAAAGGTGACCCTGATTTGTCAGATACCATCCTGGTTATGCTGACTTCAATTGGCAGAAGAGGGGATGCCAGCCGTTTCAGGGAAATCGGTTTCTCCGCCTATCTAACCAAACCGGTAAAACAAAATCAATTGTTTAAGGCCCTCTTAACCGTATTCGGAAATGCAGTTGCCAAAGCGGATAGTCAGAAATCCGCAGAACTGATCACGCAGCACACCATCAGGGAATCCGAGCCACTCAAGGCATACATTCTACTGGCAGAAGACAACCTCGTGAACCAGAAGCTGGCCAACAAGCTCCTGGAAAAACTGGGGTACCGCATCGATACTGTCAACAATGGTAAAGAAGCTATTGAAGCGCTTGAAAAGATTAACTACGACATCGTGCTGATGGATATTCAAATGCCGGAAATGGGCGGCTATGAGGCGACCCAGTTCATTCGCAGTCCGCAATCGACGGTCAAGAATCCGAAGATCCCCATCATTGCCATGACGGCTCATGCCATGCCCGGAGATATGGAGAAATGCCTTGAATGCGGTATGGACGGCTATGTCTCCAAACCCATCAATCGCAACGAACTGCAAAAAGCAATCGAGCAGCAGATGGAATTGAGCGGCAACTAGCTGCAGATCTAAACCCTGCCTGATGTGATAATATGTTTAACCCAACCCTAATAAATGTCTAATGCGGATTTTGCGATCCTCAGTATAGGATGTGTCTTGATTTCGCAGCCACGCGTAAACGATCTTTGGAGATGAATTCTGTTTGTTTTTGGTATTCATCCGGTAATCCCTTGCAATCTGCAAACTTTTTTATCCCTGAAGCTTGGAAGTCTTTAATGCAAGATAATCGCAAGTCCTGATAACAGATATGGATGAGAAGGTAATAGTCAAACCGATGGCTGATTGGTTTAAAAGAATTACCGGCAGAACAGCAGAGAGCGGATACCTTAACGGAGAAACCAGGTCTCCTGTAACGACTGTTGAACTGCTGACACAGAATCGCTTAAAACCGGATACTCAGGAAATCAGTTATTCAAGTCCTGACAACCATGTGATTAACCATGTACCTGGGGATATTTTGAAATCCATCGAAGGCGTCGGTAATCCGGAAATTCGCGAAGAGTTGCAGATTGTGTTGCCGGTATCTCAATATCTTTCAATGCCAGAACTGCTTGATGTCTTCCAACAATATCCCCAATACACTTTTTTCCCGGTTATTGATTAATGGAATACTCCGAAAGGGATAATCCGGGAGCAGCAGCTTAAAAAATTCGTCTATTCCAAGTTTGGCAGCAATCTTCTGGAAAATCCCAATCTGAAGGACAAGCTTGCAGACTTTATTGAGCCCTGCACAACGTTTGATATACATGATAAAAGCGAAGAAATATTAAAAACCTATTCTGAATCGGGAACCACAGAAGCAGTTATTGTAACCGCAGACTCTCGCTATCTGGGGATTATCTCGCTGCGCTCACTGGTTAAAAAGGGCCACAAGAGAGAGTTGAGTCTGCGAGAGTCACATAATCGGATTCTGCTGCAAAGGAACAACGATATCAACAATACCCTCCGAAACATGAAACAGGGAATTTTTACTACCTTGGAAAATGGGACGATTCACCACGATTACTCCGCTTATCTGGAGACTATTTTGGGAACCAGCCAAATCGAGGGCAGGATCTACTATGATCTGCTCTTCAGGGAATCTAATCTCAGCAAGGATAAGCTGTCGCAAGTCAGATCAACGGTTGAAAACTCTTTGGGGGAGGATATTGAATACCCTCCCGCCTTGTCAACAAGGTTTTTTGAAAGAATCGACTGTGTGTTGCCTATCCGATTCAGCGTCAGGCCGGGCAGCGAACAACACGCCCTGTTTGCCGCATCATTCAGTTTGACGATACCCGCAGGGGCTGATAGATTCTACAGCTCAAGCAGCCAACATCCCTCAAGCTGGCCCTATAGTTCAAGGGATACAACGTGGGTTTCCGGAACCTAAGATCCAGGTTCGAGTCCTGGTGGGGCTACCATGTCGTATCAAATACTTACTCTCCTTTTCGACTCCGAGGCACCCCTTTTTTCAATTGACATCAAAAAACATTTTCATTGGGTTTTCGGGGGACAGGTTGCCACCCAATTGACATTTTAGCGACATTGGAATGCGGCATAATTAAAGTCTGCTGACCTCATGTTTTAGGTATGGGAAAATACCCACCACCTCCACCATTTGTCCCCTGTTTACAGGCAGATTGACCATTACACTTGCAACTTATCCCCTTAAAATCAATTATTTCAAAATCCTTCCTGATTCGTAAAAGACAAAAAGACTCTTGAAGAGAGAATTCTCGATCTCTCGAAGCATCGTTCCAAAAACTCTCCTTCACTGACATGGAGAGAGTGCATCAAGAAAATTTGGAAGGAAGACCCTCTGATTTGCCCTGAATGTCAGCATGAGGTGAGAATCATTTCGTTTATAACGGAAGTGATACCAATCGAAAAGATTCTAAAATATCTGGGGTTATGGGAGGATGAATCCTCCAGAGACCCGCCGATAACTATCGAAGAAATTTTTTACACACCAATTGATAATGGCTGGCATCATCAATTGGACGACCTTGTCAGCTAGACCTTCCGAAAGCCTGTTCTTCGAAAAATGCTGAAGTTTGGCCAGATCTTGATGAATTGAGCCAAGTATTGATGTTTTCTCGGTAAATCTTACCTTTTTCCACAACTTCAACCTGAATTCTGAGACTCAAGTCTAAGATTGAGCTTCGTTTTCTTCAAAAATCATGACCGATACCTTGACATACAAAAACCAAGTTCTTATCATCTCATCTGATGAAAGTAGCAGCTTACCAAAATGCAAAGATGCAAGCTTTTCCCTTTCCCCCTTTCATTTTCTGCTATTACTTGATTTCAACCACTCCCTTAGCGATAGGATAGGTATCCACCATATAGTAAGCTCTGGCTTTCCCCTTGAATTCTGTGTTTTCCAGGGACAGACTGACCCCAGTGACAACATCATTTTGATCGGTTTGCACCTGTGTGTCATCGATGTATTTTGCCGGAACCGGTCGCCCTGTGTTTTCGCTGACCAGCAGGAGGCTATGGACATGACCCGCTTTTTTCAATGAGCTTCCTGAGATTGTTGCATGGGCAACCTTAGCTTTTCCTGCAAATGTAACAGAACCGCTCATGGTTGGTCCCCGGGTAACCCCATTCCCAAAAAGACCATAGTTGGCTCCACCATAGATAAACATGCGACCGGTATCAACCTCTGACATACCCAAAAGTTTGAGAAATTTTCCATAGAACTCTATCTGATCACAGGCAACAATCGCGTTCATTGCCGCATAGCTTTTTGCTTCTCCGGTGATAGGGTCTGCTTTGCCAGCGATTCTGAAAAATTCAATGGGCATGTCCCATGCACCGTTCATGTCCAGCAATATCCCATCGTAGTTGTAAAGTGTGACCAAACCGTTGTCATAATCCAACATCATCGGAAACCGAACTTGCAGCGTGGGATCAACGACCGTCTTGTTCTCTTTTCCCAGCAACTTTCCTCCCACTCCCCAGATAATCGCTTTTTTGCTGTTTCCCTCTACTGCTCCCAGAATATAATGCAGTGAATCGTATCCAATCTGATTGTAGCTGGGGAGAATCGAGGGATTCGCCGGCGCCAATCTACTGATTTCGATAGTAGATGATAGATCACCCGCTTTTTCCGGGATTTTAAAAGGTGAAGGTTCTTCTTTCCGTTCGCGAACCTTAAACGCAAATGATTGATTAAAACGTCCCCCCTGGTTTCCTCCGAAAAACTTGAGACCAAAACGACTTAGATCTCTTTTGTATTCGCCTTGAATGTTAATTTTTAGCAATCCACCATTTCGATCGGTCCAGGTTTCATTTGGAATAAGCGTTAGAAACTGGAAATTGGCTGATGTGTCAACTCTTCCCGTTGAACCGCCTTCAAATCTAACGTTTACTGTACTGCGTTCTATGGCTGTTTTGATCGTATTGCCCTTTTCTCTGACGAACAGTGTGAAGCTGATGGGTTGGTTGGCTTCAATCTCTTTTGGAGGCGTTAGTTCCAGGCTTCCAAATGCGGACGTATAAAAAAGAAAAACACCTTCATTGGGCAGATCTTCGTCAGGCCCTTGAATGCTTCTTGGATCAGCTTTCCCTTTTTCTGTTAAAGGATAATCGTAGGGAACAAAAAAGATGCCCCCATTCTCACCTGCGATATAGACACCATGATTCCCCAACCCGGGAGATCCGTTAATGTCATTGCGGACATTATCAATCAGCTGGTAAGCCCATCGCAGGGTTCCATCAGGATTGAGACAAAACAGCCGCCCTTCTCCCGAACCAAAATAGATATTGTCGTTTCCATCAATGGCTGGAGACGATCGAATCGGTTCTTTGGTGTCGTAGGCCCAAATCACTTTGCTGTTTTTCGGATCTATAGCATAGACGGTTCCGTCTGTTGAGGGTTGAATAATCGTACCGTCTTTTAGTTGCGCAGGACTGGAATAGATGTGGTCCCGTGTTCCAAATTTCCAGATTTGAAAACCATCCTTCTGTCCGAATGCTCTGAGAATACCATCATAACCACCGATGATAACAGCTCCATACGGATGGTCAGATGTCAGCATGGCTGAAGCTGCGTTGGTTCCAAATCCGCCATTGGTCCATTCTGTTTCTCCGGTCTGAATATCAAACGCATAAACGTTTTTGACAGCCATAAAATTCGATCCAGTAAAAACTTTTCCGGTTTTTGAGTTGACAGCAGGTAAAGACCACCCCATTTCATTGATGACGAATTGACTTTTTCTTTCACCTGTATCGCGATCAAGATGGTAAATGAGGTAATTGTCATTAGGAGCAAGAATAGAACCGTCGGGTAACATGGCGATATTTCCTTCAAACCAGTTCAGATTGTATGTTTTAACACCAAACTCTTCTGTAACCTGTGCCGGCGTGTGTGCCTGGAACTTCCAAAGCACTTCTCCGGTGTCCCTCTTTAATGCATAAACCTTTGAATCACCGGAACCAACATAAACATTTCCTTTGTCATCAAGTAAAGCTGCTGAATCGATTATTTCTTCTGTTAACACTTTCCATTTTAAATTGCCCTGTTCCGTAATAGCATAAAAAAAGTGATCGGCTGAGCCAATGTACACAGTGCCTTCCTGATCAATAACGGGAGAGCTGAAAATTCCTTTCGCTGTTTTAAACACCCAGGGACTTCGTTCCGAAGGTTCTGGAAAAACGTTGCTCCGCCCGTTCTGCAAGGCATTTGCTCTGAATTTTGGCCAGGGACTTTGAGGATCTAGAGGTATTGTATAACGATGAGGAGAATTGCTGGAAGCAGCCGGTGACTTTTCAATGGAGGGTGACATTTCATAGTGAGAAAAGCTGACATTTAATTTCAGAATGTAAGTCCCAACTAGAATAATAATCAAGTAAAGGAGATGTCGCTTTTTAAACTTATACCGAACTGGAATACCCATTGGTCCCCCCAAAAAAAAATAAATAAATAGTGGTTTAGTAATTCTCTGGTTGATAAATAAATCATGATTTAGTAATTTGTCAATATAGATTTTATTTCGAACACATTTGGAGCGTTCATGGAAAAGCAAAGGGCGAGAACAACAGAAGAGAAAGAGCTAAGGAAAATAAAACTCTTGAGTTCAGCAAAAAAAATCTTTTCGGAATACGGCTTTCAGGGGACCAAAATAACGATGATTACTGAGAATGCCGGACTTAGCCCCGCTGCATTTTATCTTTATTTCAAAAACAAAATAGAGATTTACAGGATACTGTCTATCGAAGGGACTGAACTTCTCACCAAAATGGTTGAAAAGGCGCTTTCTATAAAAGTAAAAAAATGTGCACCCAGAATTAAGGCTTTGGCAGAGGCTTACTTTGGCTTTTTTCAAAAAGAGCGAGCTTATTATGATATTATCACCGTGCATCATTTGGGGCAGAAAGACTTTTTTCAGAATATGAATCTGGTACCACAACTTGAAAAACAAAGTCTGGATCTATTAAAGATTCTGGCTATGATTATAGAAGAGGGAATTAACTCGGGGGAGTTTAAAAAACTGAATGCATGGAAAACGGCAGTAACACTTTGGGGAATGATGGACGGTGTTTTGTTGATGGAGGTGAGAAAAACAACAGGCTACATTGATCTGGATATTAAGTCCTTAACAGCGCAATTCCAATTGCTCTGTCTGGAGGCATTAAAAAAATAGGGGGTTGCTTCATGTGATAATCCTTAAATAACAGTACAATACCAGATTAGCATTCAATCTCATTTTTGAATTCGACTTTGGAGGATATCCTTGATACCGATAGGAAAAACCGACTCATTTAAAATTGAAAGGGCTTCATCAATCATCGTGGGGTCATTAACCGAAATCATGGTGCGCAATCCTTTTTGAACACCGATCTTACTGTCCATCTCCTGCGGATCCAGCCTATTTGTCTTGTTGGTCGTTAGACCTGTTTGCTCTGACCAGTCTATCACTTTTTCTGAGAAGAAAAACTGGAATTTCTGAGGTTCATTATTTTGATCGATCCAAAGGAAAACAAACAATTGATTGTTCAGCTCATCGCTAACATAGTAAAGTTTCTTTAAGCCACGTGAATCCTCGGTGTCCGCTCTTTTTGAAACAATCTTCTTAAAGTGATAGTTGATCTTTTTTTTCTGATTCATTTTTACTACTCCGTTTAATTCTGGGGTTGTTATCTTATGAAACAGATGATTTATCAGGTGTGAATCAATTTAAATTTGAGAAAATCATAGTGCCTTTTTCAGCTTTTGTCTAACAAAGGAATAGGAACAAACGAATATTCTGTCTGAGATTAAACGGTTATTTTTGAAGAATAAGGTATGAAATGGAAATTGATGTACTTACTGCCATGCACTCAGCGGAGCATCTGTTAAATAGATGAGAGATGAGAGATGAGATGAGATGATAAGAATTTGCTTTTACTGAGTCAAGTCATTTTCCAGTCAGTTTGATGGCTTTGTGGGGTGCGTTTTCGATCGTTTTCACCGCTCCGAACGTCACCATGGCACAATCTCCAATGTACTTGTCCACTTTGCCTTCATTTTCAGTAATGATGGCATTCATCATCTCGAAGCAATCATTCATGATACCGGTAACCTCTTCCGGGTTCATCTTCTCGGACATGGCCGTAAACCCGGAAATATCGGCAAACATGATGGTGGCGATTCGTCGTTCGGATTCTAGTTTAGAGTTCATTGCGTGCTTTTATTCGGTCGTTGAAACACTTGGATAATCGTAAGAGTACGAATGGATTAATACTAGGATTTTGAACGATGGGCAATCTTCAATTTTTCAGAACCAGTCGTCCCGGAGTTCTCTCTCGAAGCCATGTAGCTTCAAGCAATCGCATGCTGACACTCTCCTTGTTTACACCGTAGAATAGAGGCTTTCAATAAACTCGCGAAATAACGTCACTTTGTTTTTATCACGAGGATTAAACAGCAAGGGTTCAACATCTTGTGCAAGGTGGGTAAAGTTGAGATTAGCTGTTTTATCTAGTAGATATGCTTTCAGATCGGTCTCGTTCGTCACCCCTGCTCTGCTTTTTAAGTAGTTGAAATCGGGTTTTGCACCAATACCATAAAGAAAAACGATATCAAAAAAATCTCTTCCCATAAGCCGATTTCTATTTACCGATGTAACGATTTTTTGTGCCAGCAATAATTCTTTCGGCACGGCATTGATTTGAGAAAAGACTTCAAATTTGTTGAGAATGGGTCTGTCCGGAATGTATTCAAAGCCCTGCGGTTCGCTGTCAACCTGGATCAGGATTTTTTGTTCCGTCATGGGAGACAATCCCAAATCGAATAATAATTTTGGTATGCGGATTTTCAGACGATATGCCTTTTTTGTCACGAAGGTGATTTCCACTTGAAGCCCTTCCAGTTCGAGATCCTTTTTTATATAATCACCCAGATTGATAAACGCCTGTTCATCCGGATCAAAATTGTCAAAATCCAAATCCTCCGAGAATCTTGTGTTTCCATGGATGATTCTCAAAGCTGTTCCTCCAAGAAAAACCAGTTTTTCACTGAATTTTTGCTCAAAGATACTTTTTAAGATTTTTACCTGCAGGTATTCCTTTAAAATGCTTTCGCGGAATGGACGAAGGTTTTCTGGATATTGCAGTATGATCTGGTCAAAACTAATCATGGGAAAGGCTCGCCAGGAGTTCTTTTGTCCGCACTATAAGTGCTTTGCTATTGAATGCTTGAAGATACTTCTCCAATTTACCGGGATCAATCTGTTCATAAAAAGAATCTGCATTGATCCTCACTTCCTTGAAATCAGCAACTGTCTTGATTTGAGGCCATAAATACAAATAATCGAGTATCGCTTTTTCTGGTTCAGCCATTAGAAATTTGTGTTGATCCTGATCCAGCAAACGGTATCCCCAAAAAAGGCCTGGTTTGATGTGCCGATAGCTGAAATGTCCAACGACCGTTTCAAACTGAACGGTCTTCCTGGGGCTGACTGACGTGATCTGAAAAATCTCTTCCGGTATCAAGCCATAGTATTTCAACGCCTTTTCAAGCGAAATGTATGACGGATCATAGATTTTGCTAGCTGTGAAATACAAAAACGGTTCAGTCAAAACGTGACTTGTCAGACAATAAAACCCGCGTTTGATTTTATGTAAAAATCCCTTCTTTTCCCACCTGTCAAGCTGACGATATGAAAACCCTGATATATTCTTATGTATATCCTGCAACGAAAACACAGGAAAAGCCGACATTTTTTGTTGAAATTCTACCCATTGCATTTTATTTCCGTAACGAGACAAAATTGTCCTTTTTTAGAAATATAAGTGACCTGTGCTTAACCTTAAAAAGAATATTTCTTATTTGTCAAGCCAGGATGTAGCAATCACTTGAAATCAATTTAAAAACAGTCATCTTGAGGCTCCCTCTTAAATCCAATGGATGTGCGGGTTATGCAAATGGAGGCGTCAAAGAGAAGGAAGAAGGATCAGGTCGATCTAGAAGTTTTAGTTAATTCCATTTTGGTGTTTAACTTTTTCCAACTGCTCCAGATCCCATTTCAGGTTCATTTCTTCAAATCCCGCCCCCTCGACCTATTACTTATTCAAACAGTCGGTCTATCAATACCAGATCGAGACAGGAGAAGACCTAATTGATGCGGCCTTCAAAACGCTAACCAAGTCCCAGGCGGAGTTCTTCGACGTCAACGGCGAGATGATTCGAATGGATAGTATGCTCATCGGTTCCAATATCGTCCGTTGCTCAAGATTACAATTGATCATCTCTTTCCTTCAAGCGTTTTATCAATCTCTTGGCGTGGAGCTTAAAGGGCGGCTGGACGACGCTCGGCGCCAAACGCTGGAAGAACTATGCGCCAAAAAGCCGAACCAGATTGTCTACCCCCTGTCCGAGGAAGAAAAATCGAAAAAGTTGATAGAGCTGGGAGAACTCCTACTTTATCTGAAGCGCTTTTACGACGACTCGGACAACGATCGATACCATTTAATAGAGCGTCTCTTGGGCGACCAATATCAAATCGAGGGAGAGCGAACGAAATTGAGAGACGGTAAGGAAATTCCGGCTGACTCTATTCAATCGCCCCATGATCCCGACGCCGCCTATCGAAAGAAAAGTCATCAGACGGTAAACGGTTACAGCGTCAACGTGACCGAGACATGTAATGACGATGGTCTCAACCTGATCGTTGACGTTCAAACGGAAAAAGCGACAAAAGCCGATGTCGACTTTGTCGAGCCCGCTCTAGATATCGCGCGAGACATTGTCGGCCCGATTGGTCAAGCGTACATGGATGGTGCTTATCAATCCCCGGATAATCAGGCGTACGGGGAATACAACGATATTGAGAGGATTTTTACCGGTACCCAAGGGGCCCAAGGGAAATTCGAGTTCGTCGAGAGCGATAACGACCTGGTGGTTATCGATAAATTAACCGGCGCCGAGATAATTCCCCATGAGTATAAACCAGGTCATTACAATATCGAGCTACCTGACGGTAAATGGCGTTATTTTAAGCCGGAACAGATCGAGAGTTCTAAACGACGCCAGGAACTTAAAAACTTGCCTAAGGAAAAAAGGAACCGCCGTAACAACGTCGAGGCGAGCGTTTTTCAATTGAGCTACCATTCTCGAAACAACAAAACCAAATATCGAGGGATGTTTAAAAATGGCGTCTGGGCGAAATGTCGAGCGATCTGGGTCAATCTGGTCAGGATAAAGAACCACGCCCAATAATTGGACGCGGAGCTAACCTCGCTCGCCATGAAAAATACTTTTTGGAGCGGACTCATCTGGATGTTGATGAAGAATTTGCTGCTGGTGTTGTGCCTTTGAAAATAAATAAAGAACTTGAAAATGCTTCTCTTGTTGCCGATAGTGGAAGCATTTATGTGAAAGTGAAATATCGGTCTGGTTAGTGTTTTTTCCTATGCTGAACTCCTGACATCCCCATCTATGGTTTGTTTGATGATTGACATGATGTAGTCGTTTCTCGATTTTTGATGATAAGAATTTGCTTTTTAGGACGTTTCGGAGTACTGAAGGACGAAAAACCAGTGGAAATGGGACAAGAAAGAGGGACAGCGTAACAAAACTTAGAAATTTTGGAGTGTTTGAACAAACTTTAAAATCGGGGGACACGAGACCTAATTTTAAATCATCTGATCGCCCTGTCTTTTCTTCCGACCTGGTTTTTTGGGAATTAGCTTTCTTCCGGTTACTCGCTCGGCTTCAAGCAAAAAGGCCTCATTACCTAAGGGCCTGCCTGTTCTGAAATGTTTCCTCAGCACTTCAATTTCGTCTGGAGGACTGCTTAACAGTTTCTTCCAGTCCCCAGGGGAACCAAACCATTCTCGATCTTTTATTATGAGATTTTCTGACTCTAACCCCAGATGGTATCTGGTGCTAGACCAGTAGTAGCCTGAGGCTTCCTTGCAGATTCCAGCACGGACTGGATTTTGTGCAATATATTTTAATGCGGACAAGAGATGTTTATTATCTAGCGGACAGGAAAAAAACCGCCCTTGAAACAAATAACCGCGGTTTTTTTCTCGAAAATTTATCATTCGTGAATAATTTCGGTGAATCATTCCTATGCCCTGACGCAAACTATTTTCAGTTTCTGGGATTACAATAAGATGAATATGGTTTTTCATTAAACAATATGACAAAACCGTAATTCCATAGTCATCTCTAGCAGAACGCACCAACTCACAATAAAATTGTCTGTCTCCATCCTGATGAAAGACATCGATGGATCGTACACCTCTCTGAGTAATATGATGGGGAACTCCCGGTAACACCACTCTTGCTAACCTTGCCAACACACCTCCCTTTATATGTTTGAAAACTAGTTGTAATTTATATTCAATTTAAGGATTCTCAACAGCAAGGTCAAGATTAATAGGTCTCGTGTCCCCTGATTAACGTGTCCCCTGATTAAAATTGGGAAATCACCAGATTAATGGCACAGATTAACAAGTATCGTTGTAGGGTTAATCAAGTGGCAGAACGTCTCGCGGAAATCGATGGCATTTCGGAAGTCTACTCTGTCAGCGGTCGCTACGACCTGATTGCGATACTGTGTGTCAAGTCCAACGACGACCTGGCGGAACTGGTCACCAACCGGATGATGCAGATCGATGGCATCGCCAGCACCGAAACTCTGCAGGCATTCCGGGCCATTTCCAAGTACGATCTGGAAGCCATGTTTGCCATCGGTCAGTAAGCCATTTCCGGAAGCGGGATTACGGTCGCCGACAACAGCAACACGTTCAAGAGGCAGATACTATGTGGAATAACCCCGCATGTGATCGGTACCAAAACGAATACCCATACAAGGCTGGTCTCTACCTGCTGGAAAAGATCGGCCAGATTGCCAACGGTCCGATCGAAATGGCACTGGATCTGGGTTGTGGTAACGGTATACTGACCCGCCTGCTGGCAGACAGCATCGGCTGCAGGGTCGCCGCTGTCGACGCCGATCCCTCCAGCCTGGAGATCCTGAAGGAAACCCATCTATGCCCCCTTATCCAGACCGTCTACGCCGATATTCCCCTCTGGTTCGCATTCCAAAATAATGACTTCGATCTGATTTTCTCCAATGCCGTATTCCACTGTCTGGGATCACACGAAGCATTCCAGGATACTCTTCAGGCCTGCTTTCAAATGCTGACAGACAACGGACTGCTTGGGATCAGGTTTTCCCTGCGAGAGAATGCCTACGCCTTGAAATCCTATCTGACCGACCGACTGACGGCGTTTACCGGCAGGGATTGTTCGGCAATCGTTGGGAATTCGGGCCTGGACTACGCAACCTGTTTGCTGCAACTCCGGGATTGCGGTTTCCAGGTTAGATTGGCCGAAGAGTTGCGCTATCTGCCGTTTTCCAATCCTGAACAGGAGTTCCAGTTCATGCTGCGGTTTCAACCGATTCAAGGCAATTTTACCCAAAGCACCCGCAGGCTGTTCCACGATTATCTCAGGCAGTGCTGGGACAGAAAAAAGGTGCGCCTGGAACACCACCACGCGGTTTTCATTGCCTGTAAACCCTCTTCAAATCATCCTTCGCCGCGAGATATAGACACAGGGTCATGAAAGGATACGAATAAGACCGTCACAACAGGTTGAGCGCCACCTGTTCATCGGGTTCTGGAAGGGTAATCCTGAGAAATAGCCATCGTATCAGGAGATTCAGCAGTGGAAATATCCGGCAAGCAACCTCTGTTGATGGTAGGCGATTCCATACTCACAATCGAGCAGGACAAGTCCAACGTAAATAATCTGAAGAAGTGTAATATCAGCCTTTTTCCCTTAGTTGCAGCAGAGCGGGCAACATGATCAGGTCAGCAATACAGGCCATCAAAATGATGGCTCCCCCCAGTATTCCGAAATTGACGGCAGGTGCAAAAGAAGCCAGCACATGGAGCCCAAATCCAAAAAACAGGATAATGGAAGTAAAGACAATCGCTTTTCCTGATTCATTCAAGGTTGTCTTGATTGCATCGTGTGGCGGAGAGCCCGCTTTTCTGGCCTGCAGGTAGCGATTCATGATGTGTATGGTGTCATCCACGGCAATTCCGAACGTCATAGCGGCTATGACCATTGTGTTGAAATCAAGATAGATGTCCAGTAAGGACATGATGCCGCCGGCAATGATGATGGGAATGAAACAGGGGATAATGGCCAGGATACCATAGCGGATGGATCTCAATAGCAGCAGAAAACAAAGTGAAACAATGAAAAAGGCCAGCGAGAATGACTGAATAAATCCATTGATGGTATAGCTGTCCCTTACAGAGTCGACAATTGCTCCTCCCGTCAGGGTCACCTCCAGATCCGGAAAGTCCGTGGCAAGCTTGTTCTGAACCTTTTTAAGCTGCTCCATGGTTTCGAATGCCGAAACATGAACCTGGGGAAAATCTATTTTCAGATACCGGTCGTCAAAGCTTTTCAGGTCACTCAGGTCATCCGCCGGCCCTGAAAGGGAATACATGAGCAACAATTGAGCAACCGATTCCCGGTTGTCAGGAATGGTGTAAAACTGTTCGTCGTTGTTATGCATGATCTTGTTCATTTGACGAACATAGTTTGTCACTGCCACCGACCTGCCTGCCAGGGGCAGGGTTTCCAGATACTCCTGCAGATCGACAACCTGTTTTAAAAGATGGGGATCTTTTATACCGTCCTCGCTTCCGGAATCAATGATAATGGCCATCCCGCCGCTGTAACTGTATACTTTATCAAAATAGGCAATATCTTCCTGTGCCTTTGAGCCCCTTTTGAAGAAATATTTAAAGTTCGTATCGGTTTTTATCTGCAGGGACAACGCAATGGAAACCAGAAAAAGAGTTCCGGAAACAGCGATAATCGTTTTGTTGTGACGTCTGGTAAAACGGGGGATCCAGTTTATCAGCCTGTCTGACCAGTCCGGCTGGTCCGCATGCTTCGGTTTTCTGCCCGTTTTCTGGGTATAACTCAGGATTGCGGGAAGTGTCGTAAACGATAGGATAAATGCCATCGAGACACCGACCGCAGCCCCCGTTCCAAATTCGCGCAGGGTTGCCAGACGTGTAATGGTGATGGCGAGAAATCCAAGAACGGTCGTGAGCGATGTATAAAAGCAGGGAACAAACAATGTTCTGATGGTCTCTTCTGATGCCGCTTCGGGCGATAGTCCCTTGTGGCGCTGGGAGAAGAACTCGGTAAGGATATGGACTGCATCCCCGATACCTACTGCTATGATCACCACCGGAAGATAGGCGTTCAGTATTGTCAGATGCCATCCCAGCAGCTGAATGCTGGCAAACATGACGATAACGGAGCCGACAATGACAACCAGAGGACTCAACACGCCAGCTATCGTTCTGAAGGAGAAAAAGAGCAACACTAGAATCACCAGCACCATAATGGGCTGGATCGTTTTCTGGTCTTTCTGGGTTGCGGTATAGATTCTTTCATTATTGGGCGAGAAACCGTAATAATGCAGGTTGAATCCCTTGTTCAGGTACTGCTGCTCTTCAATAAAGCGATAGATTCCCCTTGAAAGCTCCAGATGATGGTCAAATTGCTGCGGTTTGTAAAGAACCCTGGCTGATATCATGGTATGGCGCAGATCGCCGGTGATCAGCTTGCCATGGATGTGGGTTTCGTTTTTCATGATCGTTTCCAGTGCTGCCAAGTCAACCCGGTTATCCCGCAGTGCTTCCACGTCCTCAATCAGGTCCCTTGATTCCAGCATGTCATTTTCAGCCAGCAGGTACTGGTAGTTGGCAAGCGATGTCACCTTGGTTACGGATTCCTGCTCTTCCAAAAAATCCGTAATCTCATGAATCATCAAAAGGGTATCCGGATTCATCACCGTTTTATCCTGAGACCTGGCTTCGATTCCAATCAGAAAATACTGATCGTCACCAAACAGCTCCCTCGACCAGTCCAGATTCGTGAGTGTCTGGTCGCCTTCCAAAAACCACATCTCAATGGAGTTATCAAAGGTCAGTTTGCTGACAGGATAGATAAGTGCCGCCAGGAGCAGGAGGCTTAGGGCCAGAACCACAACCCGGTGGCGAATAACACCTTTTGCCCAGTAATCAATCAAGGAAGTGATCAGGCGTGCTGTTCCTTTTTTCATGTTGGTCTCGCATCGGGTTGGGGATCATAAAAGGAACTCCGCTTCTGTGTGTTGTACCAAATAAGCAAATCTTTACTCCTTAATCGATGGTAAGAAATTGGTTTTTCTAAGTCAATAGCACAATCCAGCTTTTTCCAAATTTGGACTCGAAATGGTGTGAAAACGAAAACCGGAATTGAAAAAATCCAACAAAACTGACTTGCATTCCGGGTTAATCGGCGAATTGTCGATAGGCATAAGGCGGGATACGGGGCTCAGAATATAAACCACCCTTCTTCGAGGCTTAAAAAGCCCCGGCATGCTTAACCCACAAAATCCGGACTTTCCTGCCCATCCCAGGCAGGATCTTCTATTGGAACATATACAATCTCATCCGGGTTTTCGGGTGAGCGAGGTGGGTCCCTTGCAGATTTCTCATCCCACAAGTTCAAATATTTCAAGATCTTTTTTATAACTACCGGATTGTCTATGAACGATAAAATTCTCATTTCAGACTGACACTCGGGGCAAATAAGTGGATCCTGTTTCCAAATCTTCTTTATGCATTCTCTCCATGTGAGCGAAGGAACTTTTTGGGGTTGATACTTCGATACATCGATAACTTCAACTTCATCCGGCACTGTTTCAGTCGTTTTATCTTTCATCGGGTTTTCCGCTTTAGCCCGAACTCCTCTGGTTTTATTGGAGTAGGCACCGTAATAACGGATGGTTTGGAACGATTTTTTAGGAATATGTTGTGTAATGGCGGCGATAAATTCTTCGGCATCGTATACGAAGAAATTTTTCCGGTTTTCATGATGTTTAACTTTTCCCTGCATCTTACCGGAGCGGTAAATTACTTTTCCAGTTTTCTCTATGTAGTTTATGTTCTCCGTGCTGAAAACGTTTCGCATCATGTATTGGGCTATGGCTTCGGTACCTTCTTTATCCTCTTTTTCAATGCGAACGCCATTATCAACGCTAAAACCGGAGTGACGCCATTTTAAAAGCTTATTGATCAATTCGTCGGTGATTTTACCTTCTTTTTTCAGGAATCGGAACAGTTCTGCCCGAAACAACTCTTCAAGAGGTTTCAGATCGACATCTTTCATCACGTAAAAGGTTCCTGTATCTTTGAAAAGCCCGTCTGTGGAAAGGACATTGAGGTGTGGATGCCATTTTGTGGATGCCATTTGGCGGGATCAGCCCCGAAGGTGTGTATCGCCAGAACCGCGCCGGGCACGCCGTCTTTCAGCCCCACCACTTCCCTCAGAAAGGTCAACAGGCTCCGCCAAGCGCACTGGCAAAGACCCCCAAGCAGGGAGCGGTCGTACTTGAAATAAATCCTCAGCATTTTGGGGATAGAAAAAACATATTGCCGATGGGGAACAAGAAACAATACGTTCTCGTTTAGATGATGATCCAGTATAATCGCCCGTTTAGCTTGGCATGCGGGACAGCAACATCTTCCTTTGCAAGAGAAAGAAAGGGCGACGAACTGCTCCTTTTGTGGACTCGTTGCCAAACAAAATCCGCATTACCCACCCTTTTCATCCTCTCTTCAATCAACAGTTCGAATTGGTCTCCTACCGGAGAAGCTGGCGTAAACAAACCATCGATTGTCTGGATCTAAACGGACAGCTGATCAACGTCCCGCTTGGCTGGACCGACGCTGCCGCAGAAGATCCCTTCGTGGTAATAGGTGCCGGGCGCTCCTGTTTTAGGGTTGAGGATCTGATTCGCCTCAAGGCTTTAATCGACGAATTGAAGCAGGGGGAGTGATGGAATTTTCAGCAGCAAGGAAACATCGAGTGAGAAGGAAATTATGCTATTATTGTGCAATAAATTATGCCTTTCAGGAGATATTTTATCAGCATAATAGGGCGACATGATGAGATGAGATGATAAGAATTTGCTTTTACTGAGTCAAGTCATTTTCCAGTCAGTTTGAGGAGTGACAACAAAATTTAGGACGTTTCGGAGTACTGAAGGACGTAAAAACAGTAGAAATGGGACAAGAAAGAGGGACAGCGTAACAAAACTTAGAAATTTTGGAGTGTTCGAACAAACTTCATCACTCTTCGGTAATGTGTTTTCGCGGAAACTTAGCTTAAAAAGTCCGAACCTGGCTGGCTCCAGCTATCATCGATGGGTGTATATACGATCTCATTCGGAATGCTCATTCGGAATGTCTGGCATGACAGGTGGGTCTCTTGAGGACTCTGTTCGAAGCTGCGAGTCTCGCTTCTCATCCCAAAGTTCAAGATATTTGAGGATCTTTTTGATGATATTGACCTCAGTAATGAACGAAATAATCTTCATCTCGCTCAAGCATTCAGGACAAATCAAAGGATCATCTTTCCAGATTTTTTTTATGCACTCTCTCCATTTTAAAGAGGGGGCCTTCTTAGGCTAGTGCCTTGACACATCAATGATTTCGAC
>Ga0180009_10001456_pt1 | contig 29018 bp, 21 predicted proteins | sample OS_PC_MetaG_FD_123537 | JGI IMG/M metagenome (GOLD analysis project Ga0180009, IMG submission 123537) | Groundwater microbial communities from the Aspo Hard Rock Laboratory (HRL) deep subsurface site, Sweden - OS_PC_MetaG | ecosystem: Environmental > Aquatic > Deep subsurface > Groundwater... | reverse complement strand
TTGGAGATGCCCGAGTAGTGGATGTTGTTCGCGTCCAACGGGTTGAACACGCCGTTGCCGCGGTCCTCGGTGATCTCGGTGGCGAGGCGGTCCCGGGTGAGCTTCACCAGGGCCGTGAAGTTGGCGATCTTCTGCCAGTTCAGCGACACCAGCCACTCGATGTCCTTGAGGTTGCCCGCCAGAATGGCCAGGATGGCGCCCTCGTCGCTGGCGTTGAAGCCCAGATCCGCGGCCACGGCGCTGTAGCGACGCTCCCGGCAGAGCTGGTTCACGGCGCCCCGGCTGGACTGGTCGAAGTGGCCCAGAAAGCCGTGCCCGTAGAGGATCACCGGGCGGGTCTCGTCCACCGCCAGCGGGATGGTCAGGCGAAAGGGCTCATCCACGGTGCCCTCCTGGATGGGCACGCCCACCCCGTCCAGGTGCACAAATCCGTCGGCGTCGCGGAAGTTCGGCGCCTCGAAGGTCCCCTCCAGGATGCGGTTCTCGCCGTTGCCGTCGAGGTAGTCCTCGGTGAACTCGTAGTTGCCCACGGGGGCCTCCCAGGCGAGGCGCTGCATTTCCACCAGGGGCATCACTACCTGCTCTTCGGAGCGTGTGTGGAACGACCACGCCAGCAGCACCTCCTGGGGATCCAGCCCCTGGTCGGCGATGATGGCGTTCACCAGCATAAAGGCGTCGCGCTGACGTTCGATGTCCTCGTCGGCGGTGGGCACGTCGTCCCGCAGCACCCGGAAGGCCTCGTTCGCCTCGTGGGCGGTGCCGTCGGCCCGGCGCAGGGCGTTGCGCAGGATCACCACGTAGGCCGTGGCCGGGTCCAGCTTCTGCTGGGCCCGCAGGATGATCACCTGGCTCTCGGGCTCGTCGGTGTTCTGGTCCAGCTCCACCAGGGCGGCCACGCGCTCTCCGGTGTCGCCGTTTACCAGGAAGGCCGCCGAGTCGTCCTCGAGGGTGGCCCCGACGTCGAGCGGGTCGGGCAGGGTGGTCAGGTCAAAGCCCCCGGGCAGCCAGGCCAGGATGGCCGGGGCCATGGTGAAGCCGTCCGCCGAGTCGAAGATGTGGGCCGGCACGGTGAGGGGCAGCGCGTCCTGCGGAATGGAGACCCGCCAGCCGGTGTTGGTGTCTGCGTCGGCCACCAGATAGAAGTCGGAAGGGAAGGGCAGCAGCGCCACCTCGGGCACCAACGGGTTTCCTCCCGGTTCGTTGGGGAACTCCGTGGGCAGCGGCGCCTTCTTGTCATCGCAACCCGTCGCCGTGCTCACCAGTGCGAGCGCCACGGCCATCGCCAGCATCACAAGCCACCGTCGCGTATTGGTGCCGTGGTGGGGTGCGCCGTCGTTCTTTGTGCTCATCAGTGCCTCCGGAGCCGGTAAAAGCTTAGTTAAGGTGCGTGATATTACCGTCGTCTTGGGGTTTGTGTAAACCCGGCCCGGCGCGCAGGACCTCGCCGCGGCGCTGTGGGAGGCGTTGCGAGAAGCATTCACGGATTGGATTGGAAGAGCGAAAGAGCTACTTGTTGGAGCTCTTGATGCACTTGCGGAAGTCCTTGCAGGACTTGTCCAGGCACTTTTTCACCTTGCTCATGTCCGCCTCTTTCTTGCACTCCCCGACCCACTTGTCCTTGCGCTTTTTGAACCGCTTGACGCGGTCCTCTTTTGCGCCGTTTTCCTTCATGCAGCTGGCGTACTTGTCGAACGCTTTTTCACAGGGGCTGCCGCAACCCACCAGGGCACCTGCGGAAAACGCCAGGGCCACGACCACGATCATCAGCTTCTTCATCGGATTCACTCTCCCTTGCTTTTTGCGTTTCGGTGTCCAGGGCACTGTGGCCCCGCCTGGGCTGTTCTTAAATCACACGTCATGGCCAAGCGCCACTGATATCGGCGCAGGGGCGGACGCCTCAGAAGATATAGTCCTGGGCGTAATCACGTACGTGGTGGCTCTCGAGCACGTGGAAGACGCGGATCTGTTTGAGGGTCACCGGCGAGAGCTGGCCGATGGGCAGGTAGATGATCTTTTTGCCGAAGCGCGAGGCCAGCGCTTTGTAGAACTCCCGCGGGGGTTTCGCCGCGACGTAGACGATGTGCCGCTCCACGCAGTAGTCGATGGCGGCCAGGAGCAGCCGCTCGGGCTTGGTGCGCGCCGCGTCGAAAAAGTCGTCCTCCCAGACGTTGAACATGCGGCCGGGCGGATAGGTGAGTAGAAAGCCGCCATACTCGCTGCGGGAGATGCCCGGACCCGGGTGGCGCTCCCCCATGGGCGTGGCGTACAGGGCCATGTCGCTCTCCTGCTCATGCTCCCCCTGCCAGGTCATGGTCCACGGGTACTTCTCGCCCGCCCCTGCGGTGTCCTTGCCGTCGTCGGGATCGAAGATCACCACCACCGCGCCCACCTTGCCCTGGACCGGGCGGTTTTCACGCACGTAGATCTTCTTCTCGTGCCAGTTGCGCACGGTCTCGCGCACGTCGATGCCGTCGAGCAGGGACGTGGAGAAGGGCTCGGTGCGGGTCTGCTCCTCGCTGAGGATCTTTTTACCCTTCTTCATCAGGAAGGCGCCGTAGGACTCCACGGCGAAGTCTTCGGGCTGGTGGCTGCAGATGAAGCCCGGTTTCCATTTGTCCTTCCACTCGCCGGGGTACTGCTCGCGCTTTCGCTGTTTGGTCATGAGCCGTAGCCGTTGGCGGCGTTGCTTGATGGTGCGGTGAAAGCGCAGGGTGCGGCTGTACTTGTACAGATCCTCCACGCTGGGGCTGATGGTCTGCAGGCTGGGCGGCTCCTCGTGGTGGTCGTAGCTCGTGCCCAGGTCCCACACCTCGTAGGCGAAGTTGTCATCCACGGCGCCGCGGCTTGCCACCAGGAGCTGGAAGAAGTCCGGCGCCAGGCGACCCTCGATGAGGGCGTAGTTCCGCGAGAAGCGCCGCAGGATGGACAGAGCCGCGACGCTGATCTCATCGCCGCTGTTTTTCAGGTGGTTCTCCCGGGCCGTCTGAATCACCTCGAGCTGCGCGGCGGTGCGGCGTGGCCCCGGCTCGTCTGCCCGGGACTCTGTGCGCCAGTCCTCGTAGGCGTTCATGAGGTAGGGCGACTCGCCGGTGACCTCCCGACTGGCCTCGGGGTCCAGGGCGTAGGGCAGGGCGTCGTCCCGCCGGAGCCTTCCGATGGGGCGCACCTGGGGCGCGTCGAGCCGGGCGCGGATCCGGCGCACGTGGTCCAGCCCGCACACCAGCACCACACGGTCATACTTCTCGGCGAGCCTCTGGATGTGAAAGGCCATGGTGGCCTCCCGGAGGGCATCCTCGGCGGCGGCCTCGGGCTCGGGGGACTCGGCCTCGGGCACATGCTGCAGCCAGGCCATGCAGTAGGCCGCGTACCCGATGTCCGAAATCGCCGCCGGGTCGGGCACACCTTGCACGCCCAACGGGTAGTGCTCCGTGTCCCGGTCCACCAGGTAGGCCGGCAGGTTGTGGTCCACCGAAAAGCGTAAGGCCTCCATCATGGCGTCGGTGGGCTCCACGGGCAGGTACACCGGCCCCTGCGAGGTCACGTAGTGCACCATGGACAGGTAGGGCAGCCGGTCCACGGCGCGCATCACGGGTTTGTGGAGAGTCTCGGGGAGCTCCACGGCGATGGCGTTCGGAGGGTCAGAAAGCAGCCGCTGTCGGATCGCCACGGCGAACTCCAGCACGCCATGCAGGATGGGCCAGAGCTCTACGTTCCGCCAGGGCTCCACGGGCGAGCGTGGTGGCAGGGAGGTGTCCGGCGAAGGCAATGCTGCTTTGTCGCTGGGCTCGCTCACCGGGGTTTATCCTCAGTCCTCGAGGTGCTCGGTGGCCTCGTCTCCCAGGATCATCCGGATGGCCTGGGCCAGCGCCTTGAGCGCCGTCTGGGTCGTCTCTTCCGAGGCGCCGCTGGGGCCGTCCCTGGCGTCGCCGCGCACGTTGCGTGCTACGCCCATGAGCTTGAGGGCGTAGCGCGCCACGTTGATGCCGTCGCGTACGGTGTAGGGCTCGCCCAGGTGGTGGGCCACCTGCAGAAAGCGCACCACATACTCCACCACCTGTTCCGGGGCGAAGGGCAGGTTGTACTTGAGGATCACCCGCTCCTCGTCGGCCTCTGGGAAGTCGATGTAGATCTGTGGTTGGAGCCGTGAGTGGATGTACTCGGGCAAATCAAACGTCGAGGCGTCATCGTTCATGGTGGCGCAGAAGCGGAAGCCCGGGGCCGCCGGGATGCGGATTCCCGCCACGAGGGACTCCACATAGCGGCGCTGGTCCAGCAGGGGTGCCAGGGAGGCCCAGGACTTCTCGCTCATGCGGTTTCCCTCGTCCACGACCACCACGCCCCCGCGAATCATGGCCGTCACCAGGGGGCTCGCCACGTACTTGAGCTTGCCTGCCTCGGCCACCACCGGGGTGACGATGAGGTCCTCGGGCCGGGTGTCCATGGTGGCCTGGAAAAAGTAGACCTCCTGGCTCAGGGCCGCGCCGGCGGCGTAGGCCAGGGTGGTCTTGCCCACGCCGGGTTTGCCCACCAGCCGCGGGGCCAGCGGAAAATCGTCGGGGTGGACCTGGAACCAGGCCGCGAGCACCTGAGACATGAGCTCGGGGCGGCCCACCCACTGCATGTCCAGCTCCACGGGGGCGGCCAGGTGCAGGGTGACGCCGGAAATCTCGTGGGTTTTTGCCTGTTTCGGGGCTTGGGTGGGGGTCTGCATGGGGGTCATGGTCATCGCCTCTGGTCCCTCAGGTATCACATTTTGGGGGAATGTGGACCAGCCCGCTTTTGTTTGTGCAACCGATCGCGACTGAGCTACTATGCTTCGCAAATCGGGCTGCGCAAATCAGGCTGCGCAAACCGGCCCGGGTTGTAGGATGAAGGAGTTGGGAATGTCGACTGAAGATCACAAGCAGATGGGCGCACCTAGCGAAGAGAAGCTCGTTTGGGAGGGGTCGCCCAAGTGGCAGGCCGATTTTGGCTTCATTGTATTGTCGAGCCTCATCGCCTGCGCCGGCTTGAGCCTGATGATCCTGGCCATGAAGTTCTGGTTCATCGGCCTGGGCCTGATTCTCGTCGGTGCGGTGATGATTGTCGCCGTGCGCCTCAAACGGCGCCACCAGCGTTATAAGATCACCAACCTGATCCTCGAGTTCCAGGAAGGCGTGTTTTCCACGCACATCGACAACATGGAGCTGTGGCGCATCAACGACATCGGTTATCACCAGAACCTCTTTGACAAGATCCTGGGCGTCTCGAAGATCCGCATGGCCACCCAGGATAAGTCGCATCCCGAGTTCGACCTCGTGGGTCTGCCCCCCGGCCGCCAGATCTACGACGAGATGAAGGAGGGTGTGCACATTGCCCGCCAAGCCCGAAACGTGCTCGGCATGACCGAGTAGCCGCAGCCCGCTTTCTGTCTGTACCCAACAGAATTCGACAACCTGGGTGGCTGCAAACGCCGGGGCGACGCACCGCGGTGGTGCAGAGAAAGGGCCTCTCCCCCCCTTCCCTTCGACGCGGTTGCTCGCGGAGCGGCGATGTGGCTGAATGGGAGGCAGCGGCGGATGTTTAATCTCAGCAGTGGAGGTAGTGGAGTCATGAGACTTTTGTTCGGGTGTTTGATGGGGCTGAGCCTGGTATTGCTCCCCGACACAGCCTCTGCGAGGCGGTGCCCCCGGAAAAAGACCGTCAAGTGTGAGAGCGGTTTTCGTGTTGCGACCAAGAGGTACCGGTTCCAGGGACGGTATTGTTCCAAGCGCTACTGCAGGGCCACGCGCTGCCCCCGGCAGAACCGGCCCCGCTGCCCCAAGGGGTTCGCTGCCGGTCGCGTGAAATTCGATTGGTACGGAAAACGCTGTTACAAGTACACATGCCGGCCCGATCGCTGCCCGACGCTCCCCAAAACGCGCTGCGGTGGGGACTACCGCGCCGTTCCAAAGCCCTACGACTACTACGGCCGAATGTGCACGAAGTATCGTTGTGAGTCACAGGCCTGCCCGCCGAACGCCACGCCGACATGTCCGCCGCACACCACGCTGAAGAGAAGCCACTACAACTTCTCGGGGCGGTCCTGCCCCCGCCAAAGCTGCGTGGCCGCCCGGTGTCCCCCGCGTGTTAAGCCCCGCTGCGCTAGGGGCACCCAGGTCCGGCTCTTCCACAAATCGTTCTACGGCCTGCGCTGCTGGATCTATCAATGCGTGACCAGTCGGTGCCCCATCCAGAGCAAACCCGACTGCCAGGCGCACCTCCGGGCGGTGAGCACCCCGTACGAGTTCTTCGGCAAAACCTGCACGAAGTATGTTTGTAAGGCCTACCGGTGCCCCAAGCTGAAGGGATTCCGCTGCCCGTCGGGTCGCCAGGCCAAGCGGGTCAGCTTCAACTTCCACGGGCGTCAGTGCTTTCGGTACATCTGTCGCCGCTGACCTGGGCGTCACGCCGTCAAAGTTCCCTTTTTCCGGCGAATCTGTGACAATCTGAGTGCGGAACAACTGGGTTCTGGCGGGAGGTCCGGTTTCGATGAGCTGCTATCGGCACTTTCGGTTCGCGGCACTGGCGCTGGTCCTGCTGTCGGTGCTCGCGTGTATTAATCGTCCCATGCGGCGGGCCATTCCCCGTCCACACATCGGCGGCAAGGTGTCGCTGCCGCAGTCTGCGGAGCGGGACGTGGACATCCTGTTTGTCATCGACAACTCGGGCTCCATGGCCGACGAGCAGCTGATGCTCAGTGAGCAGTTCGAGTCCCTGATGACCGAGCTGCGGGCCATCAGCGGCGGCCTGCCCAACCTGCACGTGGGGGTGGTTTCCAGCGACATGGGCGGCGGGAGCTGCGGCAGCAATCCGGCGGCCGGGCAGCTGCTGACGGGCGGCGCCACGCTGGACGGCACGGCGCTGTACATCGTCGACATCGAGCCCCTCGATTGCGATCTGGCCCAGACGATCACCGAGGACGCCTCGGGCAACGAGGTCGTGTCCTGTGATACGGCCGTTACCGACTGCCAGAACACGCACTGCGCCCACGCGCCCGGGACCTCCATGCGGCGAGATCACCTCACGGGGTGCCCTCGCTGTCGCAACTACGGGGGCGCCAATGAGACCTTGGAGGAGGTGTTCAGCCAGATGGCGCTCATCGGCACCACGGGCTGCGGGAACGAACAACCGCTCAACGCCATGCGAGCCAGCCTCGACGCCACCGCCGACAACGCAGATTTTGTGCGGGAGAACGCCTTTCTGGCGGTGATCCTGATCACGGACGAGGACGACTGTTCCGTCAAGCCGGTCCTTGGGGAGCTGCTGTTCAGCGAGAGCACCGAGGAGGTAGGGGGGGCGGGGTACGTCTGTTATGGCCAGGCCGTGGTGTGTGAGGGCGATGACGAGCTGTCCACCGTGGACGCCACGGGGTGGCGCGAGGGTTGTGTCGCCCGGGAGACCTCCCGCTTTTTGGAGTGGCCGGACACCTTCACCGCGCACCTCGAGGCAAAAAAGGGCCCGGAGATGCTGATCGTGGCCGCCATCGCCGGGCCGGTGGACGGCACGGAGCTCGGCACGGCGGTGGAGATCGCCCCGGACCCGGCGAACCACGATTTGGTGGGCCCGCTGTTTTCCACGCAGTGCGCCACCAATCTGGCCACCCAGGGTGGGGCCTATCAGGGCATCCGCCTGCGGCGCTTCGTGGAGGATTTCAACACTGAAGAAGACATGAGCTGGGCCTACACCTCCATCTGTAAGGCCTCCTTCACCGAGGCGCTGCGCGGCATCGGCAACAAAATCAAATCCCTGCTGTCCTTCCAGTGTCTGCCGGGGCCGCTCAAGGGGTGCGGAGACGTCTTGTTCCAGTTCGACGGCGTGGGTGATGGCGCTGACTGTAACGACGACTGCCGACCGAGCTGCTCGGTGGTGGACACCTACTATCGGGACCTGCCCGAGCAGGAGGAGGTTACGCTGCCCTGGTGCCAGAAAGTCTGCGACGACGGAGAGTGTCCGGAGAACACCGACCCGGCGGCCGCCTACCTGGGGGGGCACCCCGACGAGCGCGATCCCGGGCTGCCGGTGCCGGCCTGCTGGCAGATCGTCTACCAGCCGGCGTGTCCCGGGTCCCGTGGCGCCGAGCTGCTGGTCTCGCGCCAGGATGACCCGCCGCCGCGATCCTTCACCACGGTGGCCTGCGCGCATCTGCCGGACAAGGAGCAGATCTGCAACGACAACGTGGACAACGACGAAGACTGTCTCAAGGACCGCGACGATCCGGACTGCACGGTGGACGCCACCGGACCTTAGCCGCCCCTCCGCGCCGTGCGTCGCGCCTCCCCGCAGCTCCTAATTGACTTCGATGGTGCAGGTGGCTGAGCAGCCGTCACCGGCGACCGTATTACCGTCGTCGCACTGCTCGCCATTGCTCGGCTGGAGCACGCCGTCGCCGCAGGACGACCCCGTGTCCTGACAACCCGGGGCGCAGGCGCTGGCATCCCCGCCCAGGTTCAACCCGTCGTCGCAAATTTCGCCCTCCTCCGTCTGCACGATGGCGTCGCCACAGTAGGGAGCAAACTGGCATTCTGGCGTGCAGCCGCCGTAGCTGCCGTCATTGACGCCGTCATCACAGGCCTCTACTGAGCTCACGATGCCGTCGCCGCACACCGAGGTGCACTGGGAGGGCGCCCGGTTGAAGCCGCTGAGGGTCAGGCGGTAGTTGGACTGGGTCAGGTGCCGCTCGGCCTGGAACACCACGGCCTCGTAGATGCCGTCCAGGGTGAGGCCGAGGTTGGCCGCGACGGTGGGATCACTCAAGTCCACCGAGTCGTTGAGGGCGCCATGAACACCGCCGATGTCCACGGCCAGGTGGCCGTTGATGAACACCCACACGTCGTCGTCCCCGGTGAAGTCCAGAACCTCGGTGCCGTTGTACTTGAACCAGTACCGCACCTCGGAGGTGAAGAAGAAGTTATGACCTCCGCTGTGGGTCTGCTCACAGGGGCTGCCGCCGCAGTCGACGTTTAGAAAGCCTCCGCCGTCAAAGGGGAAAAATGCGCTGCTGGCGAACTGGTAAGAGCCGCCGCCGATGGCCGGCAGCGTGAGCACGTCTGCCACGACGAAGTTGTAGTCCGGATTCGAGACGTACCAAAGGTCGAAGGATGCCTGATTCTCGGTCCCGGAGCTGGCGACCCACTGGGGCTTGCCGCCGGCGCCGAGCGTGTCCATGACCATGCCTTGCTCGAGGCCGTTCAAGAAGCACTGGAAGTCGGGATGCCCGTATGGCGGCGTAGCGGCCGGGTTGCTGTCCGGCAGCCGAGCCCCGGCGTCACACGCATTGATGAAGTCCCGCAGGGTAACCGGCAGCAGCACCTCGGGCGGGTCCGGCAGGGGCACCTCGACGCAGGTAAAGCCCAGCTCCACCTGGCAGGTGGAGCTGCACCCGTCCCCGTCCATGGTGTTGCCGTCGTCGCAGCCCTCGGGGCTCCACACCACGGCGTCCCCGCAGACGGCCTGGCACACGCCGTTTGAGCAGTTGGGCTCCCGTTTGCAGAATGGATCGCAGCCGTCCCCCACGTCCAGGTTGCCGTCCTCGCACTCCTCGGTGCCCTCCACAATGCCGTCACCGCAGTCCGTGGGCGTGCAGGGGCTGCCCGGTGTCGGGCAGGCGTAGCCCTCCTCAAGGTGACAGGCAGCGTCACATCCATCCCCGACGTCCGTGTTGCCGTCATCGCAGATCTCAAAGCCCGCCAGCAGACCGTCCCCACAGGCCGCCGCCACGCAGGCCGCGCCCACCACGGGACAGATCCATCCGGGCTCCATCTGACAGCTCGCCGAGCAGCCGTCTCCCCCCGTGCTGTTGTGATCGTCACAGGTCTCGGCGCCTTCGATGCGACCGTTGCCGCACTGCACGATGAGCACACAGGGCTCCCCGGGCACGGGGCAGGCGTAGTTCGGCTCCACCTCGCCGCAGTCGGCCGCGCAGCCGTCGCCCGATACCGTGTTGCCGTCGTCGCAGGCTTCGCCGCTGGTCCGTATGCCGTCGCCACAGCCCGGATCGACACCGGTGTCTGCGTCCCCGCCGCCGTCCGGGGTCCCCTCTACGCAGCGCCCCCCGACGCACGACTGTCCCGACGCGCACCCTGTGCCATCCGGGAAGCAGTCCGCGGTACAGAGCCCATCCGCCCCGCAGTACAGATTCGTGCCGCAGTCGTCGTGCAGCACACAGGACTCCCCGCACAAGGGATCCGCGTTTTCTCCGGAACAGGGATCGGCAATCATCCCGCCCCGATCGCAACCGTCGCAACCGGCCAGGGTGACGAGCGCAACAACGACCGCAGCTTGTATGACTTTCATAGTGTCCTCCCGGGGCGATTGTCCAAGGCCACATCCCTGTGCCCTTGGACTCCGATCCGGATCATACCACGGTTGCGACTCCGGCAGATCATGCCTGTGTGCTGCGCAGTAATCTAACGCGGACTGCCCCGACGTTTGGTGCATTATTACTTTGCGAGTCGTTCTACCATAATCTGTCTTCACGAGCGGGCCGAGATCCACGCCCTGGGACTCCGTACATCGCGGGGCCCGCCATCGAAAGAGGAGACTGTCAGATGCGTGCACTGCGCTCTCTTGGTTGGCTGCCGGTGGCGTTTGTCGCGGCTCTGGCCACGACGCTCAGCGGTTGTCCGAAAGCGGAGCCGGGACCGGTGAGGAGGCCGCCGCGTGAGCGGCGCGCGCCGGCGGCTCGGACGGCTGCAGCCAAGCCGACGCTCCAGGCGCTGCTCAAGGAGCTCACGCAGAGCAAGCCAGGGGCAGAGATCGCCGTGCGAAGGATCCTGTCGCGCTACCTCCCGGATGGGCAGACAGCCGCCATGCCCAAGCAGGGATCCGTGGCGGTGCTCAAGGTCGAAAACGACTACGGCACGCTCCTGGGCGCCTTCCTCGAGCTGCGTCACGTGCCGCCGAGACGCTGCGTTCGCAAAGCCGACGATGCGGCGCAGGTCTATTGGCTCGCCAAGCAGGTGGGGGCGAGGGGCTCAATGATGCTGATGGCCACCCCGGTGAAGACGCAGATGTTCCTGGGTAAGAAGCCCAAGCCCGAGGTGGAGCTTCCCATGGAGCCCCTTGGGGTCCCGGTGTTCAAGGTGAAAACAGACCAGGAGGGCGACAATCGCTGCCTATACACGGAGAGGCAGTACCACAGCGTGGAAGTCACCGAGGTGTACACCGCCGTTAAAGGACGCCTTCGCCAAATTTTGAAATTCCACTCCCAGGAGATGCCGGCCGTGGCCGGCGCGTCTATTAGCAACAGCGTCAAGATGCGCTGGGTCGTAACAAACCCCAAGACCCTCTACCTGGGGGTGATCCGGGTGGCCAAGCGCAGCGTGGACGAGAACGTGGGCCCGGGATCCTCCAGTGCCATGATACACCACTGCGAGCGGAAAGTGACCGTGCACGAGATCACCGCCACCGGAACCGCCAAGAAGCTTTCCGCCGCCGCCCTGAAAGCCAAACGCAAGACCAACCCCGGCTTGGACACGCTGCCCGAGGACCTGACCTCCAAGACGGAGGACGCCTGCGACAAGGACTACTGAGCGCCGCGACCAGAAAGCACGAGCAGGGTCGGATTTCGAATATTCGAGCTCTCCACGACATCTGAGTACCGCAACAACGGTCACCCTGAATTCCAAAACCCGCGATTCGTTGGACGGCCGCTCAGGGCTTCGGGAGGCGTACGGCCGAGAGGTGAATGCCCATCCCGGCGCGTTGCTCCGGACCGGCGGGCGTGTGGCCGATGTAGTACAGGTACGCGGCGAAGTGGCGGTCTTCGACCTTGCGACGGTGCGGGCTTTGGGAGGCGTGCCGGAACACCGGCCCGTAGCTGTTCCGCGCGGCGAAGCCCACGTGGGTCACCAGGTAGGGCGACCGGGGGTGCGGTTTGGACACCACGTGCACGATGGTCCCCGGCGGGATGCGCTTGACCATAAACATGGCCTTGGACAGCGGGATGTACGTGATTGTTGCTGAGCCCTTTGGCGCCCTGGGCCCCAGGAGCCCGAGACGCTTGAGATAATACGGGCGCCAGATCGGCTCGGGCTTGAGGCTCTTTTCGATCACCCGGGTGGAGTTGCCGCCGATGCGCCGCGTGATGTCCGTCAGCAGGCCCGCGCGTTCGGCGCCTGCCAGCCAGCCCTTCACCACCGTGAAATACCGCTGCTGGGGATCCGACCGCCCCCCGTCGTAGCGGATCCGCCGCAGGATCGGCACCACATCCTGCCAGCGCCGGGCCAGGGACAGCGCCATGACCTGCTCCACGTAGGTCTCACAGTCCACCTGGTACAGGTTCAGGTCCTGCCCCGCCAGGGGCCCGCCCATCTCCGGCTCCGCATTGTCCGCCACGGGCGCCGTGCCGTAGGGCGTCTCCAGAAACACGCGACTCCAGTAGGCCAACCGCTCCGCCAGGGGCCGTTTCGCCAACGTCGCCACCCGCCGCTGCAGCCGCCGCGGTGAAAATCCAGCGATGATCGCCTCGCTGCGCCGCGGATACAACGCGGATGTCGGCAACCCTGGTCGAGCCAGTGGTGTCAGCAACATCACCGCGATGACAAGCGCCTGCATATCCTCCCTTATAGCCCGCCCACGCCCTGTGGGCTACTAACGAAGCTGCGCGCGACATTGGCCGGGAGCATCTGGGTTTGCCGTAGCGCCGGATGAGGGCGCGCAATGTGCTGCGGGCCACCCGGAGGTTGTCGGTTCACGCCGGAGAATGACGGGCGTGATTTACGGATGCGGGGCGTGCCCACCGCAGGGCTGCCGAAGGCGCCGACCAGCAGGCAGTACAGCGCAGCGCAGTGGGGGGCGGACAAACGCATGTGGATCTCCTGATTGTGTGGCTTTGACGGACGACTCGGCCCGAGGGTCTTATGGCTGGCAATCGTGGCCAGCGTGACATTGCGGCGGGACATTTTTGCAAAACAGTTTGTCACCCCATGTGCGGGTGCAATCTGCCCTGATGGCAGCTGCCCGCGGCTTCGGAAACAGGCCATGGAGGCGCGCCGCGATTGCCTGCAAGAGGGGCTGGCACGGGCCGATCCCCCGGCCCCCAAGCGGATCCGGGGGAAGTAGTGATCGTGTTATAGTTCCCGCCGAGCGCGGCTCCTCGCCGCGGTGGGAACTCATGCAGAAAAAACAGATTGCCATCGTCCAGTTTACCAATGAAACCTACGACCTGCCTACGTCCATGGGTGAGGAGGCGAAGATCGTCTTTCGCCGCAGCGGGGGCGGCATGGGGGCCATGACCCGGCTCATCACCAACGCGCTGATCAAGCGGGATCTGTGCGTGGACATCATCACGCCGGACTACAAGACCATCTTTTTGGAGCACGCATCCACGCACCACAGCATGGACTACGAGGAGTATGTGCGCTTCAAGCACTCCATCGACCAGCGCCACATCCACCTGGTGTCGTCGGTGCATTTTTCGCGGCTGCACGACATCTACGAGGAGCCCATTCAAACGGCGGCCTCTTTCCAGGAGCTCAGCCGGGAGCGGGTCAAGCAGCTCCATGGGCGGTACCACAATCGCATGATTCTGCACGGCCACGATCAGTACACCGGCGTCATCGCCGCCTATGCCCGGGCGCGCAACATCCCCTACGTGCACAGCCTGCACAACATCTACACCCTGCTGCTCAATCGCAAGCCTCAGCCGGCCGTGGGCAGGCAGCCGGCCCAGCCGAGCCACTTTTTTCACTTCGACTTCGAGGAGTACCTGCCCAGCGCCATGGATCGCGTCATGGACTACCTCAAGGAGACCGGCGTGGATTCCGGGGTCATCGACTCCCACGCCACGGCGGTGGCAAACGCCGATCTGGTGTTACCCGTGGGGGAGCAGTTCACCCTGGAGATGATCGCCGGGCGGTACGACAGCTGGCCAGAGCTCAAATCCTCGCTGCCCACCATCGAGGAGGTCCGGATCAAGGACCGCTTTGGCCAGGTACGGCCCATCAAGAACCCCATCGACCCCAAGGATCTGCCCGAAAACCAGGAATATCTGGAGCACAGGTTCAGTCATCTGACTCTGGATGTGCTCGAGGCCAAAAAGCTCAACCGGCAGGCCATGCAGCGTCAGTACGGGATGACCCCGGATGACGACGCCATCGTGGTGGCCTGGACCTCCCGGTTGGATCAGGTACAAAAGGGCGTGGAAGACTTCATCGACCTGATCCCCTATGCGCTGGGCCTGGACGAGCATGTGCAGCTGGTGGTCATCGGGGACGCGCCCCAAGACCAGCAGGAGCACGAGCAGCAGCTTCGGGCCCTTGTGAAGAAATTCCCCGAGCGGCTCTATTACCAGGCCTTTGACCAGCGCCGGAGCGACCAGCTCTACGTGCAGGCGGACCTGGTGGTGGGCGCGTCCCGGCGGGAGCCTTTTGGCTTGTTTCTCACCCAGGCCATCGCCGCGGGAGCCATCGTCACCGCCCCGGCCAACGGCGGCACCCTCGACATCGTCAAACCGCTGGATCTTGAGGCCGGCACCGGCAACGGTATCATCTACAACGACCCGGACCGGGAGGGTCTTCGCTGGGGGCTGACCACGGCCATCCGCACGCTCATTGAGGCCCGCACCAACCCCGTGCGGTGGAATCAGCACGTCAAACAGATGATGCACGACATCCGCGTGGAGTTCAGCTTGGATCGCTACATCGAAAAGCTCATCGCGGCCTACAACCGCGTCGCCATTGAGCGCGGCCTTTACAAAGGCGGATACGAGCTGTTGTAGTGGATCAGGGCTTGTAAATGATCGGATAGACCACCGGGACGCTCTTGTCGCTGCTCGGCGGAGGGAAGCGGACTTTTTTCATGGCCCGGCGTGCGCATTTGCTCAGGCGGCTCATGACCCGGCGGAGCTTGCGGTCGCGGACCCGGGGGCTGGCGTCTTTGACCCGGCGCACCTTGCCCTTTTTGTCTACCAGGAAGCCGAGGGTGAGCTTCGCCGTCAGGCCGGGATGCTTTTTCAGCGCCTTTTTGTAACAGCGGCGAAAGCGATCTTTTTGGGCTAACACGGCCCGTAGCACGCCCACCGTGGAGAGCCCTTCGCCAATGCTGCCGGTCCACTCGTTGAGGTTGGACGCCAGCCCGTGGGAGACCGCGCCGTCTCCACCTCCAGCCGCGGGTGGATCCGCGGCGGGCGGATCGGGGGGCGGGCGCCGTTCGAGGGGCGGGCGCCGTTCGGGGGGCGGGCGTCTCCCGGGTGGACGCGCCGCCACGGGCGGGGGCGCGACCCGGTGGCGGGGCGTCACGGGCGGGGGCTCGGTGGCGCGTCGGGGCGGCCCCTCCGCCGGCCGGGTGGCCAGTCGTCGCGGGGCGGTCCCCTTGAGCGACGCCAGCTCAGCCTCGAGTCGTCGCACCTTGTCGTTACAGTCCCCGCAGGCGGTGGCGCATTCCCCCGAGTTTTCGAGCTTGAGCGAGTCGTACTTCTTTGCGAGCGCCTCGTATTTGGCCTTGGGGATGCCACCGCTGGCGCAGCCCGTCGCCAACAGGAGGGTCAACAGGAGTGGCGTTTGCACTTGTTTTGCTTTCATCGTGTCTCGCCTCCCGGGTCCGATCCTGAACGCTAGCTGAAGAGGGTTACTTTCGTCAATGCGGTTGCAGTGAACGCCGCGGGGCCGGGATCGCCACGGGGATCGCCACGGGGATCGTCAACTGTCCGTCGATCCGGTACAGTGCGGCGGTGAGCGTCTGGTCATATATCGCCGGTCTGGTGATCGTGGTCCTGCTGTCGGTTGTGGTGCTCGCCTTTGCGATCACCAGCGGGTTCGAGCGGCAGTGGAGAGCGGCCGGGGTGGCCCTCGGCGTGGGCGGATTGGGGGTGGCCCCGTTGGCCGTGCTCCTGGCGGTGGAGTTTCCGAGCCGGGATTTGGTGCTCGGCGTGGTCGTGGGCGTGGGCCTGGTGGCGGCTCTGCTGCTGGTGCTGCCCCTCGGTCCCGCGGCCGTGGTGCGTGTGTTGGGTGAGCAGCCCCGGGTGGACGAGCGGGACGCACTGTTTCATCGCTTTTACCGACTTGAGCCCGGTATGAAGGAGTACGACCGGTACTATGCGGATCACCCCGACCAGGAGACCTTTGACGCGCGGGTGCGGGCCATGCCACAGCTCGCCTCGCCCGGGTCCAGGGGGTATGACCCGCGTACGGCAGCCTTTCCCCATGCCATCAACGATGTGGTGGAGCGGCTGAACCGCGACCTGGACAAGGCCCCGGCGCCCATGGGTGGCGCGCGGGTGGAGCTGCCGCCCGAGGAGCTGAGCCGTCGCCTCAAAGGTCTTGCGCTGCACCACGGCGCGCGGCTCGTGGGTTGCACCCGGCTCAATCCCGCCTATGTGTACAGCCATTCGGCCCGCGGCCCCGGACCGTGGGGTGCGCCCGTGACGCTGGATCACCGGTACGCCCTGGCTTTTGCCGTGGAGATGGAGTCGGCCTTCGTGCGGTTGGCCCCCGACGCGCCCGTGCTCGTCGAGACCACGAAACAGTACCTGGAGTCGGCCAAGATCGCGGTGTTGGTGGCGCGCACGCTGCACAGGCTCGGCTGGGAGGCCCGGGCCCATGTGGATGGCAACTACCGCGTGATGGCGGTGCCCGTCGCGGTGGACGCTGGGCTCGGAGAGCTCGGTCGGTTGGGGCTGCTCATCTCCCCTGCGCTGGGCCCCCGGGTGCGCATCACGGTGGTCACCACCAACGCCCCGTTGGCCCAGGATCCGCCCGTGAGCTTCGGCGCGGCGGCCTTTTGTAAAATCTGTAAAAAATGCGCCGACGCCTGCCCCGCCAACGCCATCCCGCGGGGGCCGCAGGAGATCGTCGCGGGCGTGGAGAAGTGGCAGAGTCGGGACGATACCTGTTATCGCCACTGGCGCACCGTTGGTACGGACTGCGCAGTGTGTCTCAAGGTCTGCCCCTTCTCACATCCGGCCAACCCGGTGCATGACCTCGTGCGATGGGCCATCGGTCGAAACGGTCTCACACGTCGCCTGGCCCTGTGGGGGGACGATCTGTTTTATGGGCGGCTGCCCGCCGGGAGATTCCCTTGGCCCGACTGGGTGGACCCGGACGCAGACTGAGATCCCTGTCACAAGATACAGCGGTCCCGGCGAGGAGGCACCGCCACATCTTGTGGCCACGGCCACAAATTCGCGTTTTGCGTGCGTTCTGGACTAAAATCGGTATAGTGCCCAGACCTTGGACCGAGACCCAGACGTTGACCGAGACCGTGACCCAGGCATTACCGTGACCCCGGACCAGCGAAAACATATTCCCCGCTGGCTGGTCCTGCTGGGGTTCTTCGCCTTTGGCTGCGCCGCCGCCCTCGGGCAGGTGCTGCTGCTGCGCGAGTTCCTGGTCACCTTCCATGGCACAGAGATCTGCGTGGGCGTCTTTTATGGCTCCTGGTTCCTGTGGATCGCCCTTGGCGCCTGGTGGGGGCCGCGACTGTTGGCGCGCTGGCTGTCCGACGAGTCGGCCTATCTCGTGCTGCACCTGGCCCTGCCAGTGGCGGTGCTCCTGGAGATCGTGCTGCTGCGCTCCTTGCGTTCGCTGCTGGGCGTGGACCCCGAGACCCTGCTGCCCTTAGAGACCCTGCTGATATCTTCCATGCTGTTGACCGCGCCGGCGGGGGCGGTCATCGGGGCGCTGTTTCCCATCACCGGCCGGCTGTTGTCGGGCGCTGGGCGGGATCCCATCTCGCTGGGCTATGCCTGGGAGTCCGCCGGAAGCCTGGCGGGCGGCGTGGCGTTCACCTACCTGCTTGCCACGCGCTTCGATCCGCTGGTGACGCTGTCGGCCATGGGGCTGCTCGAGGGCGTCACTGTGGTCGTGGTGGCCGCGCGCGCGAGACGGCGGTGGGCCCTACTGGCGGCGGTGCTCGGCTGTGTGGCGTATGGAAGCCTGCTCACGCCGATGGGAAGCGCCCTGGATCGGGCAAGTGAGCAGAGCCGATGGCGCTCCCTGCAGCGGGGCTACGAGCTGGTGGCGGTGCGGCACACCCCCTATAGCCACGCGGCGGTGGGCCGCGACGCCAGCGGCCAGTACGGCATCTTCTACGACGGTGTTCAGCGCACCACTTTCCCGGACGCGCCCAGCTTCCGCTATGAAGCCGCCCTGGCCATGTCGCAGCACCCCGGAGCCCGGCGGGTGCTGGTGCTGGGTGGCGGCTCCGAAGGGCTCGTGCAGCAGCTCCTGGCCTACCCGGTGGAGCGCATTGATTGCCTGCACGACGACCCCTGGGCCCTGGCGCTGGTGAAGCGCTACTTGAAGCCCAAGGCCCGGGCTGCGTTACTTGATCCCCGCGTGCGTATCATCACTGCGGACGGACGGCTGTACATCAATCACAAGGCAGGCGGGCGCCGGTACGATCTCGTGATCTCCCGGGCCTCGGATCCCACCACCGCGTCGACCAACCGCTATTTCACCCAGGAGTTCTTCCAGGGCGTGCGGCGGGTGCTCAAGCCCGGCGGGGCGGTCATCGTGCATACGGTGGACACCCGGGCCTACGCGGGTGACGCCGCCTTGAAGACGGCCGGCTCGGTGCTGCGCACGCTCCGGAGCGTCTTTGCCGACGTGCAGCTCGTGGCCCACCATGGCAATCTCCTCGTGGCCTCCACGGTCCGGGGTCGCGTGACGGCTGACCCGGCCCTGCTGGCTTCACGGCACCGGGCCATCTCCATGCCGAATGCGGCCTTGATGGCCGATCAGCTCCGGGGCGCGATCTCCTTGGAGCGGTCCCAGGGCCTGATAAAACAGCTCGACCTCACGGGCGGCGCGCTGAACACCGACAGCCGGCCCACGACCTACTTTCACGCCATCCAGCTCTGGGGCAGGCTCTCGGGTTCGGAGCTGCCGGTGGTGTTCGATGCGCTGGAGCGCGCAGGCGTCTGGCTCTTTGTGATCATCCTGCTGGTGTTGGGCATGTCCCGGCTCGCCTATCGACTCATGGTGCCCAACCCCGAGCGGTCCCAGCGCACCAACACCGCCATCGCCATCGGCGTCACGGGCTTTGCTGCCATGGCGCTGCAAATCATGATCCTCATGGGGTTTCAGAGTCACCTGGGATCCCTGTACCAGAAGGTGGGCCTGCTCACGGGGGCCTTCATGATGGGCCTCGCCGGGGGGGCCTTGGCGGGTCGCGCCCTCGCCGGTCGGGTGGGGTCGCCGCGCATCGCCCTCGCCGTTGCGCTCACCGTGCTGGCGGCCTTCTCCTTAGCGGTGCCCCTGACCATGGGCTGGCTCGGCGCCTACGGTAACGGATACGTGGCCGCGGTGTACTTCGGCATGTCCTTTGCGGCCGGTGGCATTACCGGCTGTCTCTTCCCGCTGTCGGTGGCGACCTACGATCCGCAGGAGCGGGACGTGGGGCACACCGCGGCGGTCATGGACGCCGCGGATCACGTGGGCGCCTCCCTGGGCGGGCTGTTGGCCGGGACCCTCATCGTTCCCATCGCCGGGCAGCACACCACGGCCCAGGTGGTGGCCCTGGCGGCGGTGGTGCCTGCCGTGCTGCTGGGTCTGGACTGGCTGCTGGCCCACCGGGGCTGGCGCATGGAGCCGGCTCCGACCCGGCGTTGGTCCTTTCCGTGGATCCGCGCATCCTGGGTCATGGGGGCCCTGGTGGTGGCGGTGCTGGCTTGCACGGCCCTGGTGCGCTGCCGACCGCCCACGGACGATCCGGCCACGGTGCAAAAGCCTTTCCCTCACCGACCCTACTTCCGGACCGTGCCCCCCGGCGAAAAAAAAAAGACCGCGCCCTTGACCCGCGCCCCATCGATTCGCCCAACCGCCCGCTGAAAGCTGCGCTCCAAAAGCTGGTCGGCGTGGGGTTCGAGTCCCGCCACGTGGCCCCAGAGATCCGCGGCTACGCCGGCCCCATCAACCTCTGGGTGCGCTTCGACCGTAAGGCCACCCTGGAGCAGGTCGTGGTCCGTCAGCACCAGGAGACGCCCACGTACATTACGGGACTCCCGGGCTGGTTGGCCATGTTGGAGGGACATCGCCTCGCACAGCCCTTGACGGGCCCCGGCGGCGTGGACGCTTTGAGCGGTGCCACGGTGACCACCGAGGCCATTCTGCAGATCCTGGACCGCTCCCGGGCCCGGGCGGCCAGTGATCTGCTCCATGTGGCGCCCCCCGCCCCCGTAACGCGCGGTCCCTCGTTCTGGGCGCGACTTTTTGATGGCCCCGCGGCGTGGGTGGTGTGTGGCTTTTTGCTGCTGTTGATCCCGTTGCAGCGCTGGGGTGATTGGCGCGCCCGGCTGGCGGGGTTGATCACCTCGGTCCTGGTCTTGGGGATCTGGCTCAACGTGCCCTTTGCCACGGTGGACGTGGCGAGCCTCAGTCTCGGCACGCTGTCCGGCGGAGGCGCCAAGGCGGTGCTGGCGCTGGGCGTGTTGATCCTGTCTGTGGCCTTCGGCCAGGTCTGGTGCGGCTATGGTTGCCCCTTTGGCGCGCTGCAGGAGCTGCTCTGGCTCTTACCCCATCCCCGCGGCATCAGCGCCGTGGCCGGCCTCGGCGGCGCGCGCACCATCAGCCCCGGGCTCGAGATGCGGGCCCGTTATCTCAAGTTCGGGCTGCTCACCCTGGTGCTCTGCTTTTTCTGGATCTCCGGCGACTCCGCCTTCCTCGCCCTGGATCCCATGACCAGCGCCTTTTCGTCAAAGATGCCGGGCTACGTCCGGCTGATGCTGGTGGTGCTTGGCGTAGCCTCCCTGATCTACTTTCGGCCCTTCTGTCGCTACCTCTGCCCCGCCGGTGCTTTCCTGGCCCTCTTCAACAAGCTCCGCCTGGCCGAGCGTGTCGGGGGCCAGCTCCTCGTCCGCCCGCGCGTTTTGGCCCGCTGTGACCTCGGCGTCACCAGCCAGGGTCATGTGGACTGCCTCAAGTGCAACCGCTGTCTCGTGGACCGGTAAACCCCCTGTCGCAACGAGCAGCCCGCGCCAGGGGAAGCCGCACTCAAGTGCCGAATGAGAAGTGCGCGTGATTGCCTCCTTGGTACAGGCGACTGCCTGCTGTCCGGTCCTCCCAGAATGATGAGGTCGACGAATCCGCTGCACCGGACGAGGCTCCTGCGGTGTACGGCTGCCAACAAGCTTCGTCGAGTGCGTCAGGGTCTGCTGCTTCTAGAAGCTGTAGAGGTACCAGAACTTGCCGCGGCGTACGAGATTCATAGTGTCCGACCGCTTGCCCCGGGGGCCGAAACGGAAGGGGACCTTGGCGCGGTTGCCCTGAATCCTGGCCTTTCCGGTGACCCGCCCGTTGGAAAAATACTTGAGGAACTTCCGCCAGCCTTTGGTCCCGCGCTCCACCGTGCAGAGCCGACGGGTGTCGCCGTCATTCTGTCCCCTGGGATCGCATAGCCTGCGGACCAGCTGGGCGTTCTTTGTGCGCGCCGCCCGGAAGACGGCGCGAGTGACCTTGACCGGGCTGCGGTGGTCCACGGTGGCCCGCTTGCCGGCCCGGGCGCTCGGGAGCGCGGATGTGAAAGGCAGCAGCAGTCCGGCGAGCACGAGTACAGCTTTCATCGATTTTCTCCAATTCCCGGGGTGTCCCCCTTTATAGCTCGCTTCCCCCCGTACGGCATATTGCTCGTGAAACGTTTTGGCAATCCTCCAGAACCGGTCCGGCGACCCGGTGTGGCTGTGGCTTTGGTCCCGAGCAAAGCGCTGAGGTGATCGAGGCGACGCTGCTGCCACGGCGCTTGACAGCGTGGCCTGGCAGTGGTTCTCGTCAGGGGCAATCACCAACCGGAGGTCTTTCGTGAGCGAGCTCAAGTGCCCTGGATGTGGAGGCGTCATGACGCCGAAAAAGAGTCCCGATATCATCATCGATGAGTGCGCGGCCTGCGGCGGCACCTGGCTGGACGCCGGGGAGCTGAACGCGTTGGCCACGGGACTGGCGGGGGACATTGAGCTGTGCACTGTGGAGCACACGCTCGACGATTCCGACGGGCCGGAACGGAGCTGTCCGCGGTGTGACAAGCCGCTGATCACCGTGGGGTTGCTCGGCAGCGCGGACGTGGTGCTGGACCACTGTCAGGAGTGCGCGGGGTTCTACCTGGACGGTGGCGAGACGGCGGACGTGAATGCCGAGCTGCGCCGCATCTCGCGGGCCGCGGGGGGGGATGAGTATCGCGGGGAGATTGATGGCCACCTGGTGCGGGTAGACCGCCGGACCGTGACGCACATCCGGCACGACCTGCTGGGCATCTCCTACGCAGCCGTGGAGGAGCAGTCCCTCACCGTGTCGGTCTACTACGCCGAAGCAGTGGGCACCAACCTGCGGGTATTTGGCGAGACCCTGTCGAGCAAGGTGGCCAAGGCCCTGCGCATCTTTGCGCCCCAGGATTTGAAAATGGGCGACGCGGAGGCGGACAAGGCGTTCATGGTGCAAGGGGACGACCCGGACACCGTGCGGCGGGTATTTGGAGAGGCGGTGCGCAAGCGCATGTTGCAGCTGCGGGAGGACGCGCCGAAGATCTACGCCAAGCCCGGCGCCGTGGAGCTGCTCGACGACCGCATTGTCTACACCGAGGGTCCCTACTCCATGGAGGGTGACAATCTGTGGAACGCCGGCCTCACCTACGACCCCGAGGCCGATCCTTCGGGAATCGTCACGGCCATGATTCGCATTGCCAACCTGGTGGACTCAGCCCGCAGCTAGTTCATTTTTCGCATCACTGGTACCAGTGGCACCCACTGGTCAGATCCGGGGAATGGCGGTACATTGCCGCGCATGGAGCGCAGGTTCATGAACAAGGCACTCGTGCTGGCCGCGCTGGCCGGGCTGGTTCTGGCGCCGGCTTGCGGTGGCGCGCGCAAATCGCGGCAGAAAGCCCGACGCGCCCAGAAGGTGGACTGCGTGCAGCTGTGCACCCGCTCTTTCAAGAGCTGCGCTGCCGAGGTGGTGGTGGCGGCGGGCAATACCAAACCCGAGCGGGTGGCCGCCCTCCAGGCCACGGGCGCCTTCGAGAAGATCCAGTCCGTGGGCTACGAGGCCTGCCTGCGGGACTGCAAAAAAAAGCAGGGCCGGGGTTCGGACGCGGGCCGGATTAATGAGTGCCTGGCCAAGAAGGGCTGCGACCCCTTCGCCAAGTGCATCAGAAGCGTCGTTCAGTAGCGGCGACGGTTCACCGCCGCATCACCGCCGCATCCCGGTCGTCGAAGGGGTTGATGATCCCGCGTGGATCCACCGGGCGGGGCCTTTCCATGGGGCGCGGCGGACGTCGAGGGTGTTGCATACCCGCGGGTGGAGGGCCCGCCATGGGCGACTGCGCCACGGGCTGCAACACCACCCGACGCTGCACATCCCCGGTCAGCGAGATCTGCAGCCTCTGGGGTGTGTAACCCTCTAACTGCACCTCGAGCTGCCAGCGCTCCGCGCGGGGCGTCCGGCTGAGTGTCAGAGGGGTGAGCCCGAGAATCCTCGGCCGTGGGCTGAGTCTTTGCACCATCGCGCGTGGCGGCTCGCTCTGTACGGTGACGACCACCGGAGCCGGGGGCCGGGGTCGGGCAGCCCCGGCGTCCCGAGACCGCAACCGGAGGTCGGGGCTGCGCGCCGTCGACAGGGTGGGCTGCGGAGGCTGGTGGCCCGCTCGCCCCGTGAGCAGCGCCACCAGCAGGGCGATGACCCCTGTCAGCGTGCACAGCCGGGTGACGATGCCCGTGCGGTCCGTGCCGAGCAACAGGTCCCGCACGTGTTTACCGCGGGCCTGCTGGGGCGGAGTCTGCTCGAGGGCGTCGATGAGGGCGCTGGCGTTGGGGTACCGGTCCGACGGTGCTTTTTCCAGGCAACGCAGCACCACACACTCCAGCTCCCGAGAGAGACGCTGGTCAGGGGGGGCCATTTCGCGCAAGGGCGTCGGGGGTTCCTGGGTGTGTTTGTAGACGTATTCAGCGAAGGTGGCCGCCTCGAAGGGGGGCGAGCCGACCAGCATGTGATAGAGCACGGCGCCCAGGGAGTACAGATCCGCCGCGGCGGCGGTGGATTGCCGGTTGGCCTGCTCGGGAGACATGTACACCGGCGTCACGAGCTGCGGCTTGCCCGAGTCGTCTGCGGCGGTGTTATCAAGGATCAGGCTGGCGATGCCGAAATCGAGCAGCTTGATGTTGTCGTGGCCCTCTGGTGTACGCACCAGAAAGATGTTGGACGGATTGATGTCGCTGTGCACGTACCCCTTGCTGTGTACGGCGGCGAGGGCGAGGGCCACCTCGCGCGCGATGCGCACGGCGCGGGCCGGGGCCAGCGGTCCCTTTTGTTTGAGCTCCTCGGCGAGGGTGTGGCCCTCGAGCAGCTCCATGATGTAATAGACGTCCTGGTCGGCGAGGACAAAATCGGTGACCTTCACGATGTTCGGGTGCTGGATCTGACCGATGGCCCAAGCCTCGTCCACGAAGCGTTTGACGGCCTGGCGGTTTTTCGCAAAGCTGTCCCTCAGACGCTTGAGCGCCACCTGCCGGCCGAGGCGTTGGTGCTCGGCCACGAAGACCTCCCCCATGCCTCCCTCGCCCAGGACGGCCTTCACCACATAGTTGCCAAAAACCCGTCCCACCGCGGGGTGGGTTGGCTCGGTGGGGGTCGGGGCGCTCATGGCTTCATATTGAACGGGTCCACAGTGCCCCAGGTCACGTTCATGCCGGGTCGAATCATGACCGGGCGGTGGGGTGGGGGGGGCTGGCCGCGGGCACGCAGGAGCGGCCTGGGCTTGACCTTGGGTAGTAGCAGCGCCACCCAGGGGGTCTCCGGGCGATGACGGACTTCGATGCGGGTGTCCAGGTGGCCGGCGAGGCGCAGGACCACCCGCAGCACACCCGGGGGCGGGACCACTACGAACAGCGGGGTTTTTCCCAGAAACTGACCATCATCGCTGCGGAACGCACTGGCCCCGGCGGGACGGGAGGTGAGACGGGTCCGGACCACCACCGGGCGCGGTCTGGGACGAACGCGTTCCGGAATGCGCTTCGGGGCGGATGCATCCCGGGTCTTTTGCGTAGCGCGGAGTGCCAGGAGACGTTCTGTTTTGCGACGCGGTTGGTCGGTTGGCGAGCCCGCCAGCCACCAGAGGCCCAGGGCGACCATCCCCGCGGCCAGCAGCCCTGATCCCACCCAAACCAACGGGGACCTTCTGGCGGGAAGCGGCGGCAGATCGGCGGGTATCGACACCAGGTCCGTGTCGTCACCTGACGCGATGCGCCTAAGGCGCGACTTGAGATCGGACATGGTGGAGATGCGGTGCTCTGGGGACTTGGCCAGACAGCCCAGCACGAGCTTGTCCAGCGAGGAGGGGATCTGAGAGGCGTACGGCTCTGGCGCAACTTTGGAGGGGGACTCCGCGGGGACCCGCAGGTGGTGGTGGATGAGCTGGCCCATAGTATCGCAGACGAAGGGCAGTCGCCCCGTGAGGAGCTGGTAGAGCACGCCGCCGAGGGCGTAAACATCCGTGGCCGGGGAGAGCGTTTGGCCCCGCACGACTTCGGGGGCCATGTACTCCGGGGTGCCCAGCACCGCGCCCGTGGCCGTCCGCAAAAAGTGCTCGTCGGTGACCAGGAACTTGGCCACGCCGAAATCGAGCAGCTTCACCAGGGGAGCGTGCTCACCGACCGGGGGCTGGTCGGTGGTGGAAGAAGGAAGCTCGCTGATCATGATGTTCGAGGGCTTGAGATCCCGGTGCAGGATGCCCTTGGCGTGCGTGGCGGCCATGGCGTCGCAGATCTGCGAAATGATGGCGACCGTTTCGGCCAGCGGCAGCGGTGCCCGCTCCTTGATCACCTCGTCCAGGGTCTGGCCGCTCAGGAGCTCCATGACCAGGTAGGGGGGGGTGTCCGCGGTGCCGTCCACGTAGTCCAGGCACTCGACGATTCCCGGATGTTCGAGCTCGGTGATGGCCCGTGCTTCGTGGAAGAACCGCCGCACATCGACGGGGCTGTCGTGCAGCTCCCGGTGCATCACCTTTACGGCCACGGGCTGACCGATTACAGTGTGCTCGCCTTCGAATACAGCGGCCATGCCGCCGATGCCCAGGAGGCGGAGCAGGCGGTACTGCCCCAGCGTGTCCCCTGGCTCGCAGCCATAGGCCTCGACCAGGTCCAGGTTCTCAGCGGCTCCACCGTCTTGGGCGGTCGGCTCGGGAAGCGGCTCGGCATCGTGGGGACACGTGCTCAGGTCGTCGGGCCACTGGGTCGCGCACTTGGGGCAGCGTCTGCTCATCTAGCGATTTGGATCCTTTGTACGTCACGTGACAATATAAATTGCGATTGCTGGGAGGGCAAGGAGCGGATTAGACTTCCTATCGGGGACTCGATCACGGCATTCGTCACTCGCGTGCGGATCAAGCTTGATAAGTGCTCGCAGTGTTCTATAATACTAGAGCAATTATCGGTGTGCCAAAATACATATATTGGTGATGCCGGTTTGCTGTACCTGAAGACGCGTTGGGCAGTAGCCGGCCAAAACGGTGTGGGATCGCCATGAGGCTCAGAATTGCTACCATATTCGTTGTTGTTGGGACTCTGATCACGGGTGCGCTTCCGGGTTGGGCGCCCTGTCGGGCGCAGGCCCGCGGAGCCCGCGCCACGTCGGTCATGGCGCCGAGTAGTGACGTGAGAGCCCGAGCCCGCGCGAGCTTTGCCCTCGGGCGCAAGCAGTTCAACCTCGGCCGGTTCAAGCCGGCGTTGTCCTTATTCATGCGGGCCTACGATCTGCTGCCGCTGTCAGGGTTCCTGTTCAACATCGCCCAGTGCCATCGCTTCCTGGGCAACTGCAAGAAGGCCGTTTTTCTCTACAGGGGCTACCTCCGGGACAACCCCGGGTCCCCCAACACCAACGTGGTTCAGGGATTGGTGCTCGAGTGTGAGAAGAAGCTGAAACAGCAGCGACTCCGGCGGGGACGCTCCCAGCAGCTCTTCAGCGAGGGTGTGACCTTTTACAAGCTGGGTCGGTTCGCCGAGGCCGTGGAGCGCTACGCTCGGGCATACAAGATCCTCCCACTGCCCGGCTACCTCTACGCCTTGGGCCAGAGCCACCACAAGCTCGAGCAGTACAAAAAGGCCATCCACTTTTATCAGATGTATCTGCGGGACAATCCGGGTACGCCCATGAGTCAGGCCATCGGGCAGCTCATCGTTGAGTGCCAGAAGAAGCACGCGGCGGCGCTCCGTCAGGCCCGGGGCGGGCTCGCGGCTGGGACCAATCTGGGCGGGCCGAATGGCACGACACCGGGCGGCAAAGGGCCCATACCGCATCCCGTCTACAAACGGTGGTGGTTCTGGACGGCCGTGGGCGTGGGGGTGGCGGTGCTGGTGGGCGGTCTGGCGGGCGGCCTGACGCGGCCTGACAGCAAAGCGCTGAGTCTGCCCGAAGCAAACTTCGGCCCTCGGGACTGGAGATAGCCAATGCGTCGACTCTCGGTTGCCTTGGTGCTCTGTCTCGCCTTGGGCTTTGGCGGGGCGTGCAAAAAGGAAGACGGGCCGCGCAGTGCTTTTCTGCTCATCGTGCAGTTCGATCCGACGGGCTATGACATCGATCAGCTGTACGTGGTGGCCTATCCCCAGGACGAGGCCACGGACATCGTGCAGGACGTGTTTCCAGAGGCGCCCGCGGAGGTGTTCGCCCTGAGCCCCGTGACCGCGGTGATCCTCGTGCCGGACCGCTGGATCGACCATTCGGTGTTTATTTCGGTGGCCGCTACCCGCAACGGTGCCACACCAGTGGCCAGCGGTAGCACCGTGGCCATTCCGCGGCTAGACGAGGTGAAGGAGGTCACCGTGTCGCTGCAGCTCGGCGCGCCCGATTGCGGCAACGGTGTCATCGAGGCCGGGGAGCAGTGCGATGCGTCGGCTCTGGCCGGGCGCAGCTGCGGCTCTTTAACAGGCCTTACCGAGGGGACCCTGACCTGCAGCACCAACTGTACCTTTGACGTGACCCGATGCAACGACTGCGGCAACGGCGCCCTGGAGGGCGCAGAGCAGTGCGATGGCGCGTCCCTGGATGGCGAGACCTGCGCCACCCGCGGCTTCCAGGCCGGGCTGCTGAGCTGCGACGAGACCTGCGCCTTTGACACGTCCAACTGCACCGGCGGCTGTGGCAACGGCGTCTTGGAGTTTGGCGAGGTCTGTGACGGCTCGGCGTTGGGCAACCAGACCTGCCAGACCGCCAGTGGTTTACCCGACGGCGCGCTCGGCTGCACGTCGGACTGCCACCTGGACCTGTCGGGCTGCAGCAGTTGCGGCAACGGCGTAAAAGAGGGCAGCGAGCAGTGCGACGGCGTGGCCTTCGGCGGCACCACCTGCACCGAGCTGGGGTTGCCCGATGGTGAGCTGACTTGCACCGCGACGTGCACCGTGGACCCCTCGAGCTGCGGCGTGGGGTGTGGCAACGGCGTGCTCGAACCGGGCGAAGCCTGCGACGGCAACGACTTCGGCAGCCAAACGTGCTTATCCGCCTCGGGCCAGGCTCAGGGCACACTCGCCTGCTTGCCGGGCTGCCTGCTGGACGTGTCGAGCTGTCGCCAGTGTGGCGACGGCGTGCTCGAGGGGCCCGAGGAGTGCGACGGCGCGAACTTCGGTGGCCAGGACTGCACGGACTTCGGCTCGCCCGGCGGTGTGCTGGCCTGCACGGCGAGCTGCACCATCGACCCTTCCAACTGCGGCGTGGGCTGTGGCAACGGCGTGCTGGAATCGGGTGAGGCCTGTGACGGCGCGGACCTGGGCGGTCAGAGCTGTCTCACGGCCATGGGGAAGTCCGACGGCGTTCTCGGCTGCCTGCCGAGCTGCCTGCTCGACGTGTCGGACTGCCGGGAGTGTGGCAACGGCGCCCTGGAGGGCACCGAGGCCTGCGACGGCGCAAATCTGGGCGGGCAGACCTGCGGCGACTTCGGCTTTGCCGCCGGCGTGCTCGGCTGCACGGCGAGCTGCACCATCGACACGGTTGCGTGCACGGGGGGCTGCGGCGACGGCGTGCGCGACCCGGGCGAGGTCTGCGACGGCTCGGACCTGGGCGGGCAGACCTGTCTCACAGCCGCGGGGC
>Ga0180009_10001455_pt1 | contig 29019 bp, 27 predicted proteins | sample OS_PC_MetaG_FD_123537 | JGI IMG/M metagenome (GOLD analysis project Ga0180009, IMG submission 123537) | Groundwater microbial communities from the Aspo Hard Rock Laboratory (HRL) deep subsurface site, Sweden - OS_PC_MetaG | ecosystem: Environmental > Aquatic > Deep subsurface > Groundwater... | reverse complement strand
ATTTTTCCCATAAAATTTAATAAATCGGCATAAGTGTACTTTCTATCAAAATCATCAATTACAGCTATTTTTTTTTGATGTGTCCACATTGCTTTGTATATCAACATGGTTTTCCTTTCCAATGAACACCATTATGCATTATGGCCTCAAGTTATTCAACAGGCACATAGCTCCGCTCTTTCGGCTACATGCTTTGAGTTCAAAAACAAAAGCATGCAGCCTTTATATCCAGCAACCATGGGTGTATGGTTTCACTCGAAAAAGAACAGGCATCCACTATGAATGAAGACCATATGAACAGCTATCCTTTGACTTTAAAAATACTTTTCAAAGCATTAAAAACTTGATTTAGAATTTTGATGGTGATAATATGCAGACAATCAATGTAGCGCCTGATATTATCAGCCTTCATTAGAACCCTAACAATCTGAACATTGTTGGGGTTCACTTTTTTACGACGTTTTAACTAAACGTACTAAAAAAGCATTAAATTCTTAATTTCTTTTTTTTGAAACAGGTTAAATAGAAAATTAGTAAATTATAGTATATCGACATCACTCCCCCCTTTAATGTCTATTAAAAATAAAACCATACGGTATAGTATGTTTTATTCCAAATAATGTACTAAACAGCGTATTACTTATAATAAGTAACCATGTCAAGTATTTTTTTTATTTTCAAATTCGAAACAGCAGGGGTATGCAAACAAATACTTACGGCTTTAATCCTGAGGCCATAGAAATTTTGATTCGTGGACTTAAAATAATTATTCAAAAAAATATTAATTGTTGAAATTGAATTCATGATTCATCAATAAATTAAAGCTTTTATAAAGGGTATTAAGAAGGTTGTCTAAAAACAAAGACTTTTGGAAATTCATTCAAGATAATCATTCGGCGGTCTGGTTTTGCTGTTGTGATTTTTTGGGTTTTGGTGGGTACCAAGCCAAAAAAACAATTTGATTGTATCACTGTTTTATTATGGCATGATATATGGAATTTTTTATGAGAGGATAAAAACTATAATTCGTGATATGCCACATTGAAAGGCGGTCGCGAGAAAAAACGAAGTTAATTCGGTTTGATTTGATATTATAAAAAAATAAAGTTTTAAGGAAAAATGCACATAAAACAGTGCATTTTTGTAGGCCCAAAATACTGGGCCGTTTTTCAGATTAAAAGATACAGAATATTTTAATCAATTGCCTGTAGAGTTGAGTTCCCGCAACTTTAAAGCCGGATACGATTTTGGGAAAAAACAGAGGTTTGCCATAGGTAAAAAGTAATACTTTTAATTAAAAAAAAAGGTATTACAAAAATCATTGAATTAGAGAGTAAAATTCTATGGGAGAATAAAAAAAGTCAAAAAAAATTGATAAGCATTCATCAAGAAAATTTCTGTTAGGCAATACGATTGCCACAATGAAGAAAATATCAGGAAAGTGGTAGTCCAGACTTCTCTTAAATATTTGGTGTTCTCATCCTATAGCCGGATAATTTCAAATTCCTGGTTGCAGTGTTCAAAAAACTTTATCAGGTCTTTTGCGGCAATGGTGGTTGTGGCTGTATTTACCAGGGGATGAAAGTTGAGAAGGTCGTTTTCCATCATCTCTTCATCCAGAATGACTTTAAGGGGATGACCGGCTGCATTGATAACCGCAAAGGGCGTCACGGCCCCGGGGATGACGCCCAAAACTTGAGCTAAAAGGTCAGATTTTCCGAATGACGGACTTTTGGCGCCTATTTTTTTTGCAACTTCTTTAATCTGGATAGGCTTGTCAGAAAGAGTAACCACTAAAAACAGGTTTTTTTTCTTATCCTTGAAAAACAGGTTTTTGCTGTGGACGCCTTCTATGCCGCCATGTTGCAGGTCAGCCTCTTCAACCGTATACACGGCCGGATGCTCATGATTGGTGTGGTCGATATTGATTTGGGTCAGTATATTGAGCAGTTCTTCCTGAGTCTGTAGCATGTTGTAATTCTCCTTGCCTATTTATTTTGGTTCAAGATTAAACAGAATGTCATTTTCCAGATAAACCTGTTCAAGCTGCTTTTGATAATGGGTCAGCTCCTCGCCTTTTCTATTGGCAAGCTCCTGGACAATATACTGGATCACGGCCAGCATGCCCGAGACATTCCCGATGAACGGGATGGATCTTGCCGGTACCACCAGGGACAATTCGGCAAACTGGATGACCGGGCAGATGGTGCTGTCGGCCACGGTAATCAGGGTGTGACCGCTGCGGCGGATCATCTTGCTTAATTTGATCAGTTCATTGGGATACCGTGAAGTGGCCATCAAGACCACCAGGCAGTTAGGATGCGCATTGGTCAGAATGTCCATGGATGTACTGTCGCTGCCTTTTAGAATGTGGACCCCTTTCCTGATCTTGGTCAAAGACCAGAAAAGATAATAGGCAAATGTATAGGACAGCCTTGAACCGACCACGTATACGGAATGGCTTTTATCCAGGTGATCTACAAACTGGTTCATTGTCTCGATGTTAATATTTTCATACAGGTATTTGAGGTTGTTCAGTTCTTCTAAAATACCCCTGTGAAGCCGGTCTGTCCCCGGTTCCTTTATGCCTTTGATGGCAGCTCTTTCAGGAAGAGAAAGCCCTGTATTGACAAAATCCTTTAATGCTTCCTGGAATTCCGAATATCCCTTGTACCCAAGGGTGCTAACAAATCGGACCACTGTGGCTTCACTGATCCCGCAGGTTTCAGCCAGTTCTTTTGTGGTCATGAAAACAGCCTTGGAAGGATTTTGCATGATATAGATTCCCAGGGTCTGGGCCTTGGGGGTCAGGGAGTCCAGTTTGCTTGAAATATCGTTAATTACCGGATGTGATGCTGGGTCATTCATTATTATTTCAACCTGTTATTTGTATTATGTCAAAAAAAAGCAATTTGTATTTGTTAGTATAATCATCTAATTTTATTTATTTTTATAAGATAAAAATGAATTTGTCAACTGTCCATGAAAGAAAAACCATCATTTTAAAAATAAATGCTTGACATGATTCATTTCATGGCGTAATGATGGAAATGGATAAAGAGTAATTTGACAACAATCCATAATTTATGAGAAGGCCAATGTTTTTTAAAAGCAAACCCATGTGGGGAAAAAAGACCAAACTTAAATCAAGTTACGACGTGGTTATCATTGGAGGCGGACTTCACAGTCTGGCAACGGCTTATTTTCTTGCAAAGGAACATGGTATCACCGATATAGCGATTATTGAGAAGAACTATATCGGATTTGGTGGTGCCGGGAGGAATACTGCAATTGTTCGCGCCAATCAGCGGACCCAGTATAACGTTCCCCTTTATAAGGAAGCCCTTGATCTCTGGCCGGTTCTGACAAAGGACCTGGATTACAATTTAATGTTTAACAATTGCGGAAATCTCAATCTCATGCATTCTGAAGCTGCCATGAATGCAGCGCGCATGACCATTGCCACAGCCCAGTTCCATGGGGTGGAAAGTCATCTTATTGATGCAAAACAGGCCAAAGAAATGGTTCCGGCATTGAATATCTCCGAGGATATTACATTCCCCATTCACGGGGCTATGTTCCATCCGCCAGGCGGTGTTGTACGGCATGATGCCGTGGTCTGGGGACTTGCCAGGGGTGCGGCTAAAAAAGGGGTCCAGATTCACCAGCAGACCGAAGCCCTGGGCATTGGCACAAAAAATGGAAAAGTGACCTCAGTCACCACCAGCAGGGGCACCATCAATACAAAGCAGGTGCTGATTTCAGCCGGTGGTTATTCTGCGGCCCTGATTTATGACATGCTGGGAATTAAGCTTCCCATCAGTGTCTTAACCATCCAGGCCATGGTGACTCAGCCCTTGAAACCTGTGCTGGATCATGTGGTGTCTTCAGGCGCATACCATGCCTATGCCAACCAGACGTTGAAAGGTGAGATCGCAACCGGTGCCCACATGGACCCATGGCCTAACTATACCACCTTGAATACAGCCCACTATATCAAGCACCAGGCCGAAGCGCTGTCTGAATTTCTACCCTGTTTAAGAGGGGTTCGGTTTATGAGAATCTGGGGAGGGCTTGCGGATATGACGCCGGACATGGCACCCATCATGGACGGTAACGACCAGGTGGAAGGATTTTTCATGGACTGCGGATGGGGCTATTTTGGATTTAAATCCTGCTCGGCAGTGGGCAAATACATGGCCCAGTATATGGCCACCAATAACTGCCCCGACATGTTGAAGCCTTTTGCTCTCAAGCGATATCAAGAGCATAAGCTCATGGGTGAAACCGCAGCGCTTGTGAATTACAGCCCGGATAATTAGACATAAGGAGAAACGAAAATGGCATTAACAATCACATGTCCAATTTGCGGGAAAAGAAACGGATATGAATTCAAGTTCGGCGGAGAGGAAAAGGGTCCACGGCCTGATGAAAAAGACCTGACCCCAAAAGCCTGGTGCGATTATGTGCACATGAACAAGTGTGTTGCAGGAGTACAAGAGGAGTGGTGGTTCCATAAAGATGGCTGTGGGTCATGGTTCTCCATTTACCGGGATACGACCACGAACCTGGAGAAAGAAGTCCAAAAGGCGGATAATCAGGAGGGCAAAAATGATGAACAGGTTTAATCATCTGCCGACATTAAAAGTAGATACGACCCGGAAACTTGCCTTTATTTATAAAGGGAAAAAATATTACGGCGTAGAAGGCGACACTGTTGCCAGCGCTCTTTTTGCAAACGGGGTAAGAATATTCGGCAGAAGTTTGAAGTATCACAGGCCAAGAGGGCTTTACAGCCTTGACGGCGAATGCAGCAATACCTGCATGGAAGTGGACGGCATCCCCAATGTCAGGTGTGAAAATACCTTGCTTGAAGACGGCATGGTCATAAAAGAGCAGAATGTCAAAGGTTCTGCAGAAAATGACTGGTTGTCTTTCCTGGATAAACTGGACTGGATGATGCCGGCAGGATTTTATTACAATGTCATGCACAAGCCTGCAAAGATCTGGCCCATGGCCATGAAGCAGATCAGAAAGGCTGCAGGACTTGGTAAAATCAGTCCGGATTTTGAAATGCCCGGGAAATTTGATGAGATCTTTTTGAATACAGATGTCTGTGTTATCGGCGGCGGACCTGCCGGAATGATGGCTGCTCTTTCATCGGCAAAAAAAGGACTGCGGGTCATCCTCATGGAATCGCGTCCCTGGCTGGGCGGATTTTTTGAGTACCGGTCAAGGGAATACAAGGACCGCCAGACCCTTCACGACAGGGCACAGTACCTTGCAAAAGAAGTGGCGGCCCAGGAGAATATCCGCCTTTTTACCCATACTGCTGCTGTGGGAACCTATAACAACAACCTGGTCACAGGATTCCAGATCGGGAAAAAAGAGGATGTTTTTGATCAGCGGTATGTTGAAATTCGTGCCAAAAGTGTTGTTGTTGCAGCCGGATGCATTGAAAGACCCTTGATTTTTGACAACAATGAAAGACCGGGTGTCATGCAGATCGGTTGCGCATTGCGCATGGCCAAAACCTATGGCCAGATCCCCGGCAAAAAGGCTGTTTTCAGCATCGGTCATGACCTGGGGCTTGAAGCTGCCCTTGAACTTCATGACCTGGGTCTTTTAATTGCCTGTATTGCAGATATCAGGGAAGACGGTCAGGATCCCGTGCTCTTGAAAAAAATTGCAGATAAGAAAATTCCGCTGCTCAAGGGATGGGTGGCCACAAAAGCCCATGGCAGAAAAGTCGTCAAAAAAGTGTCTGTTTCCAGTATTGACGGTCAGATTTCAAAAACCTTTACCTGTGATCTTATTGTGGCTTCCGCCGGAATGACACCGGTGACCGGTCATATCACAGTGGCTCAAGGGACGCTGAAGTATGATAACCACACAGGGTTTTTCCTGCCGGATCAACTGCCTGAAAAGATGCATGCAGCAGGTCGTATTTCAGGGTTGAACGATGCCCTGTCCATTGAAGCATCCGGTACCTTTGCCGGGTTAAAGGCTGCCTTTGACTGCGAAAACTGTTCCATCCAGGAAATCGGGGATGCAAAAAAAATCCTGGAAAATCTTCCCGGACCGGTGCGGGGAACCAAACTGGTAACCGCTCCTGTGAAAGGCCGGAAAAGTTTTATCTGTTTTGATGAAGATGCAACCATTAAAAATATCAAACAGGCCATTGAAAAGGGATTTGACGTGCCTGAACTGATCAAGCGGTTTACAGCGACGGGGTTGGGGCCTGGACAGGGCGGCATTCCCGGGCATAACCTGCCCCTTTATGTTGCCAGATATCAGGCATTGCCCGATATTTCCATTCGGCCTACCAATGTGAGGCCGCCGTTGGTCCCAACATTGATTTCCACCTATGCCGGTGCCAACCAAAAAATGTTCAAAATCACGCCCATGGATGAGATGCAGAGAAAAGACGGCGGTGTGTTCAGAAATATCGGTGTGTGGCAGCGGGCCCGTTATTTTTCAAATGATTTTTCTTGCAAAAAAGAGATTGAAAATGTCAGGAACAACGTGGGAATGCTGGACGGGTCAACCCTTGGCAAGTTCAGGCTTCATGGGCCGGATGCTGTAAAAGCGCTTCAGCGGGTTTTTGTTTCAGACATGTCCAAATTAAAGACAGGCAGAATCAAATATTCTGCCATGTGCAATGATGACGGCTGCGTGATCGATGACGGGGTGGTTATCAAGCAGGGGGAAAATGATTATTATTTCACCACCTCAACCGGTCGTGCAGGACAGACTGTTGAATGGATAAGATACCATACCCGGTATGACCAGTGGAAGTTTGCCCTGGTAAATCTCACCGATTCACTTGGGGTGATCAACCTGTCAGGACCCAATGCCAGAAAGGTGCTTGAAAAGATCGTGGATATTGACGTGTCCAATGAAGCCTTTGGATTTTCAGAATACAAAGAATTCAAGATCCAGGATACAATTCCGGTCAGGGCCATGCGCCTTGGTTTTATGGGAGAGCTTTCCTATGAGCTGCATGTGCCTGCATCTTATATGAAATCTGTCTGGCTCATGCTCAAGGACGCCGGCAAAGAATTGAATATTCAAAATTTCGGTGTTGAAGCCCAGAACGTGCTGCGCATGGAAAAATGCCATATCATCCTGGGATCTGAATCTGAACAGCGGACCAATCTTCTGGATGTGGGCCTGGGATTCCTGTGGGATAGAAACAAAGCTGAGGCAAAAACCGTTGGTGCGGTGGCGCTTCGTCAGGCTGAAAGCGATATGACCCGTCTCAAGCTTGTGGGATTTAAAATGGAAAACAATTCACGGGCTCCCAGAGACGGTGCCCTGGTTGTGGATGACAGGGTCAGAGGATATATCTGTACTGCCAGAGACAGTTTTTCTTTAAACGAGGCAGTGGGGATGGCCCTGGTTGAGGCAGACCTTTCCAAGATCGGCACCCGGCTTGAGATTTTTGAAGATGAGTGTGGTGATGACCGGATTTACGGAAAAGTAGTTACCATGCCGTTTTATGATCCAGAAGGTAAACGGATGAAAATGTAAGGGAAAAATCATGAAAGATATACAAAGAATTTCTCCGGTTGTTTTAAAAAGTACCCCTTTAAAAACTGAGAAACGGGACAACTGGGAAGTGGTTATGGAGTACAAAGGAGAAGGTGACGGACCGTTCCTGGTTGACGTAAGCCACAAACCGCGGTTTGACTTGCAGGATGCCGATGTGTCATCCTTCACCCCGTTTGGCATGAACCTTCCAAAAGTACCGGGCAATTGTCTCTTGGAAAACGGCATCCTTGCCAATCGAATGAACCGGACCCAGGTGTCCCTGTTCAACCTGGCAGGATCCGGTGATGTCAGTATGCCCGATGAGACGGCATATACAGATGTTACAGAATCAACCGTGTGCATTGCATTGATCGGGAAACAGGTGTTTTCAATCTGCGAAAAACTGACGGCACTTGATTTTATGGACCCGCAAAAAAAGGCACCCTTTCTTTTCCAGGGACCTTTTTCCCATGTGCCGTGCCAGATCGTAACATTGAATAAAGAGGGCGACAGCTCAGGATTGGTAATGACCTGCTCAAGAGGCTATTCAAGAGACATCATTCACGCCATCCTTGATGCAGGAGAAGAATACGGGCTTAAACCTGCCGGGGAAACCCGGTTCACAAACTGGATAAACAGCTTATAGATATGGCATCAGCCATTAAATTAAATAGAAGGTGAAGGAGAAAAGAATCATGAACAAAAAATTTGACGCGATTATCATTGGTGCCGGTGTTATTGGCTGTCCCATTGCTTACGAGCTTTCCAAAATGGGGTATAAAACCCTTAATGTCGACAAGCTTCCGGATGCAGGTGAAGGATCAACAGCAGGATCATGCGCTATTGTAAGGGCCCATTATTCAACGGCAGACGGGGTGGCCATGGCCTATGAAGGATTTAAATACTGGCTGAACTGGGAAAATTATCTGGACAATGTCAAGGATGAAAAAGGTCTTGCCAGATACATGAACACAGGATCTCTTCTGCTCAAATCCCAGGGACATGACTGGAAAAAAGTAAAGAAAAATTATGATGAAGTGGGGGTCAAGTACGAAGAATGGGACAATGATAAGATAAGAAAAATGGTTCCGGTCGCTGACCTTCATGAATTCTGGCCGGTCAAACGTCCTGAAGATCCCTCATTCTATGATGAACCTGTTAAAGAGCTTGAAGGAGGGATTTTCTGCCCTGAAGGCGGATATGTAAATGATCCTGCACTGTCTGCCCACAATATCATGAGAGCAGCGGAAGCCAAGGGTGCCACATTCATGTTTAATGCAGAAGTGGTGGATATCAGGACCAAAGACGGTAAAACAGCCGGTATTACATTAAAAGACGGCACCCAGATTGATGCGGGTATTATTGTCAATGTGGGGGGGCCCCATTCATTCAAGATCAACCAGATGGCACCTGGCGTGTGGGAAGGCTGCAACATCAAGACAAAAGCCCTTCGCCATGAAGTCATGTATTGCCCTTCACCGGATGAATATGATTACCTCAATGAAGGATATCACATGTCTGACGGGGATATAGGCTGTTATGTCCGCCCGGAAGTGGGAAATACCTTTCTGATCGGCAGTGAAGATCCGGATTGCGATCCCCAGGAATGGGTTGATCCGGATACGTTTTATGCCGGCAAAGGCGGACATGGAAAAGATAATGTCCTGAGCGAAGAACAGTGGAAAGCACAGTGCTACAGGCTTGGCAAACGAATTCCATCCCTTCAGGTGCCTAACCAGCCCAAAGGGGTTGTTGATCTGTATGATTGTTCCGACGACTGGATTCCTGTTTATGACAAGTCAGATCTTCCCGGATATTACATGGCCATTGGAACCAGCGGGAACCAGTACAAGAATGCGCCGGTTGTCGGCCACATGATGGCCCAGTTGATCGATGCCTGCGAAAAGGGTCTGGATCATGACAAAGAACCGTTGCAGTACAAGTTCAAATATACGGATCGGTCAACAGATGTCGGCTTTTTCTCAAGAAAACGTGAGATAAATTACAACAGTTCTTTTAGTGTAAATGGTTGATTATCAAGTAAAAAGATAAGATCTGCCATGGTATGCCGATTTTTATGATACCTGATACGACTGCATCAGGTATTGAAAATCGGCATACTTTTTATTTTTTTTTCAAAAGGTCTGCTGTAAACCTCACAGAAAAAGTAATCAAAGACAAAATTGAAAAAATAGCAGATGTATGGTAGATCTGTAAAAAAAATTGTTAAAGATTAATTTTTAATGGTGAAGACCTGATGCAAATCTATGTCTGTGTTAAACATGTTCCTGACTCAGCTGCCAATATTGTCATTCTTGACAACATCCGTATTGATGAAAATCTAAGTTTTCTATTAAATCCCTATGATGAACATGCGGTAACAGAAGCTGTCAGAGTAAAAGAAAGGCTTTTGGGTTCAGAAATTATTGCGGTCTGTCTTGGCAAGGCGGATGCTGAAAAAACAATTCGGTCTGCCATGGCAATGGGGGCTGACAGAGGTATCTTGATCGTCAGTGATAAACATCATGACAGTATGGAAACCGCCAAAGTACTGAAAGCTGCCATTGAACAGGACGGCACCCCTCAGTTGATTTTAACGGGCAAGGAATCCATTGATGCCGAAGGAATGCAGACCATGTTTCGTATTGGGGCCCTGTTTGATTTTCCCGTTGCCACCAATGTGGTTAAACTGGATATTGCCGGAGACAGGGCAGTGGTCGACTGCGACCTGTCCTGCGGGATCTGCAATACCTATGAGATGACTTGTCCCTGCGTGATCGGTGCCGGAAGGGGATTGAACACACCGCGATACCCGACCTTTCCCGATGTGGTGAAATCCAAAAAAAAGCCGGTCAAAATAATAGCGGTATCAGACCTTGTCATTAAAGCTTCAACGTCTGCCATGACCCTTGTGGCGTATGAACCTCTTTTGCAGAAAAGAGTGCCAAAAAAGATAACAGGGGATTGTGCAAAGATTGCAGAAAAAATAGTAAAAATTCTTAGGGAAGAGGCAAAGGTGATATGAATAAAAAAATCGGTATCATCATTGAATTGGAAAAAGGAAAAATCAAAGAGTCCAATTTTGGAATGATCACCCTTGCAAGAGCCAAAGATACAGAACTGTTTGCCATTGTGATCAATGCAGATACAGGCGCTTTAAAAGAGGATCTTTCATCATTCGGTATCACAAAGATCATTGATGTATCCTTATCTTGCGATCAGCAGAATAACCCTGCTGCCATGGCAAGCGCTATCATCCATATCATTCGTGTGTATCATTTTTCCATTATTTTCGGTCTGTCAACAGCAAAGGGAAAAGACCTGTTGCCGAGAATTGCAGCCCTGGTTGAAGCGCCTCTGGTCATGGACTGTTTCCATGTCGATCTTGATAAAAATCTTGCAAAGACCTCCCAGTATTCAGGTAAAACCATTGCCACAATAAAGGCAACAGGAGACATCCTGGTGTTTGGCATCAGGCCCAACGCGGTTGAATCGGTGAAAGAACCCGCTTTGGCTGACATACTGGTCTTTGACGGCAGCACAATTGTCTCTAAAGGGTTCAGGGTGCTTAAAACAGGCGATGCTGATGAGAAATCAGACATCAGCCTTGCTGAGGCCGAGGTGATTCTTGCCGGAGGACGGGGGATGAAAAATGGTGAGAATTTTGCCATTCTCTTTGACTGTGCAAAAAAAATGAATGCCGTTGTGGGAGCCTCCCGGGTGGCAGTGGATTCCGGCTGGGTACCCTATTCCATGCAGGTGGGACAGACCGGTGAAAAGGTAAGCCCAAAAGTTTATATTGCCTGCGGCATATCAGGGTCAATCCAGCATTTTGCCGGTATGAAGACATCGGGTATGGTCATTGCCATAAATACGGAGGAAACTGCATCCATCATGTCAAACTGTGACTATTTCGTGGTTGCAGATGTCATGGATATCATACCTGAGGTAACAAAATTATTGAAAAATGGCTGATTTTAAAAATAATACGCCAGCAAGATTTTTACAGGATCTGGATAATTCAGAGTACTTGTCCATTTTTGATGATTTCAGTGACGGCGTGCTGGTTACAAATGTTGATGGCGTGATTGTTTATTATAATCGTGCCATGTCACGCATTGACGAATTGAGTCCGGATAATGTGATTTCACGTAAAGTTACAGATGTCTATGATCTTGATGATGCTACAAGTATCATCATGCAGTGCCTGGCAAAACGCAAACCCATTATTGATGCACCCATTTATTACCGCACAAGAATGGGGAAATTTGCCAATACCATCCACAATGTCATGCCGATTTTTAACAAGAACAAGCTGGTCGGGGCCATCTGTTTTGTCAGAGATTATCATGCCCTGGTGGAAACCATTGCAGCCATGCCGTTGCCGGGTAAAGATCAACGGTTTGACAGTGCATCCATTACATTTGAAAGAATCATTGGCCAAGACTCAGCTTTTGTTGATGCCATCAATTCTGCACGAATGGCAGCCGGCACCCCCTCACCCGTGATGCTTTTTGGTGAAACCGGTACGGGCAAAGAGCTGTTTGCAAGGGCTATCAGCAATCACAGCTCCCGAAGTGCCAAAAAATTCACACCTGTAAACTGTGCGGCTATTCCTGAAAATCTTTTGGAAGGCATTTTGTTCGGCACATCCAAAGGCGCTTTTACAGGCGCTGTGGAAAAGGCGGGATTATTTGAAAGAACCAATAAAGGCACTGTCTTCCTTGACGAGGTCAATTCCATGCCCGTGGGGCTCCAGAGCAAAATCCTTCGCAGCATCCAGGAAAACAGGGTCAGAAGGGTTGGTGCCTTAAAAGAGATTGAAATTGACTTAAAGATTATCAGCTCCGTGAACAAGGACCCCCATATCGCCATTGCAGACGGAACATTGCGATCAGATCTGTTTTACCGCCTGGGTGTGGTGTTTATCCATATTGTGCCCTTAAGAGAACGCATGGAAGACATAGGGCTTCTGGTGAGTCATTTTATCTCAAAACACAATGCCGTTCTGTGTAAAAATGTGAAAACCATTTCAGATGAAGTCATGGAACTGTTTAAAATTTATAACTGGCCGGGCAATGTCAGAGAGCTTGAGCATGTGATTGAAGGTGCCATGAATATCGTGGGCACAGATGAGGTGATCCGGATTCAGCATCTGCAGACCCATTTTTCAAACTGGTCCGTAAAAACCAAGCCTGTAAGGCCGGGAAGACGTCACGATGATGTGCTTTCAGAAGACCGCAATTCCAATTTGACGATGATAAAGTCAGAGCATGAAGAAAATATTATAAAAAACACCCTTCTTGAAAACAAAGGCAATATTACCAAAACAGCCAGATCCCTTGGTATTTCACGGCAACTGCTCTATTATAAAATTAAGAAATTCAACATCAGCCGCGACAATACAAAGTAAACGGTATTTTTTAACGTTTATGGTCAGAGTATAATCAAAACTTTTTTTATAGATTATTCTTGTAATCGTATAAAAAAAGAATAAAATCATTTTTAATTCTATTTCGGTTTTTACTATAAAAAAGGAGCATTATATGAATGAGCTTTTGCAGGAAGATCCCGAACCTCCGTTGAGTAGCGACTTGTCATCAATTGAGGTCGTATTGGAAACAACGGCAAGTCAAGTCCAGTTATTTAAAAAAAATGACATCCCAACTTCAGATTTCAGTGTTATCAATCCCAGGGCTGATGAATTCAGAACAACATTTTTTCCTCAAGCTACAGAAAAACAATGGAATAGCTGGAGATGGCAAATCCAAAACAGCTATGCAAGTTTTAAAAAACTTTCAGAATTTTTAGATATCCGAAATATTGATAATTTTGATTTTTTAATAAAATCAAGAAAATTACCGCTTCGAATCACCCCATATTATGCCAGTCTGCTGTACAAAAAGCCTTCAGATTACGCTTTGATTAAATCGGTTGTTCCCAACAGACTCGAACTTGTTATCTCTCCCGGGGAAGAAAACGATCCATTGCATGAAGAGTCAATGTGCCCGGTTGGAAACCTGGTTCATCGCTATCCGGACAGGGCATTGCTGCTGTCTACCGGATTTTGTTCTGTTTACTGCCGGTATTGTACCCGGTCGCACATGGTTTTAAAAGACAAGAAACACTATGGGGTAAAGGCTTGGGAAACCGCAATAGACTATATCCGGAACAATACCCAGATAAGAGATGTGATCATATCCGGCGGCGACCCGCTGACAATGCCGGACAAACATATTGAATTCTTATTGTCCTCATTGCGTGCCATTCCCCATGTTGAAATGATAAGATTGGGCACAAAAGTTCCCATGGTTCTTCCGCAGCGGATCACCAAAAAACTGGTGCGAATGTTAAAAAAATACCATCCTTTTTACATGAGTATCCATGCTACACATCCTGATGAAATAACACCTGAAGTTATTGAAGCCTGCAAACGTATTGCAGATGCAGGAATCCCAATGGGGAGCCAGACGGTTTTGCTCAAAGGTGTAAATGATACCGTTGAAACCATGAAAGAACTGATGCATAAACTTTTAAAAGTAAGAATAAGGCCGTATTACATCTATCAATGTGATCCCATACCCGGCTCTTCTCATTTCAGAACGCCCGTAAAAAAGGGACTTGAGATAATTCAAGGGTTAAGAGGATTTACAAGTGGTTATGCCGTACCACACTATGTTATAGACGCACCGGGTGGCGGCGGAAAAATCCCCCTGCTTCCTGAATATTATCAAGGCAGAGAAGGTGACAACATAGTGTTAAAGAATTTTGAAGACAAAACCTTTCAATATTTTGATCCATTCTAATGGCCATATTTAAGATAAGGAAGATAACAGACACATATCTTCCATCAAATTCAGCAGCTGTCAGCCAGGTGTTCGGCATATTAAGACTTCATTTTCCATGGGTTAAAGAAGACAAAATAAATCAAATTCTTGACCAGATGAAAGACCCGCTGAAATATCAATTTTCATCCAGTTTATTTATTGCTGAAGACGGCAGATCCAATGTCAGAGGATTTGCCATCTTCTTTTATATGCCGGATAAAAATTTTTGTTACCTGGATTATTTGGCAGTAAAGCCCGGCAGAACATCTTCTGGCGTGGGCGGCTCTATCTACACAAGGCTGAGGGAAGAGGCACAGATGCTTAACTCCATTGGCATCTTCATGGAGTGCCTTCCGGATGATGAAACGCTTTGCAAGGATAAACTCAAGCTAAAACAAAACAAAGCAAGACTTGCGTTTTATGAGCGGTATGGTGCAAGGCCGATCATCGGGACAGCATATGAAACCCTGGTTGACCCGGAAGACGACAGTCCGCCCTATCTTGTTTTTGATGATCTGGGAAATAATATCAGGTTGTCCGCATTACAGGCAAAAAAGATTATCAGAACCATTCTGGAGAGGAAGTATCCGGATTATTGCCCTGAATCCTATATAAAAATGGTTTTATCTTCGATCCGCGACAATCCTGTAAAAATAAGGGAGTTTAAATACATTGTTAAAGAACGGCCTGTTGAGAAAAACACCAGCGTTAAAGATGAAATTGCACTGATCATCAATGATAAACACAATGTCCATCACGTTAAGGAAACAGGATATATTGAGTCACCCGTACGCATAAAAAGTATTCTAAGGGAAATTGAGAAACTAAATGCTTTTAAAATCAGGCCTTCCAGAGGATTTCCCGATAAATACATAACTCAGGTCCATAATAGTAAATATTATAATTATTTCAAAACAATATGTAATAAACTGCCTGAAGGAAAATCCATTTATCCCTATGTCTTCCCTGTTCGGAATAAAACACGGCCCCCCCATGATTATTCAGTCCTTGCAGGCTATTATTGTATTGATACCTTTACACCAATAAATAAAAATGCGTTCCTGGCAGCCCGGTCAGGTGCAAATTGCGCCCTGACCGGAGCCGAGTTATTACTTGAAGGATACCATACCGCTTATGCCCTGGTAAGGCCTCCGGGCCATCATGCTGAAAGGGATGTGTTTGGAGGATTTTGTTATTTTAATAATTCTGCCATTGCGGCAAATTTTCTTTCAAAATACGGTAAAATTGCGATTTTAGATATGGATTATCACCACGGAAATGGTCAGCAGCAGATTTTTTATGATAGAAAAGATGTCTTTACCGTCTCAATTCACGGGAATCCTTCTTTTGCCTATCCGTATTTTACCGGTTTTGCCGATGAAAAAGGAGAAGGTGAGGGACAAGGATTTAATTTGAATTTTCCATTGAAAAAAGCAATTTCAGGCAAAGAGTACCTTGTGTATCTGAAAAAAGCCATAAAAGCCATAAAAGCATTTAACCCTGACTATTTAATCGTAAGCCTTGGATTTGACCCGGCAAAGGGTGATCCAACCGGCACATGGTCTCTTACTTCCGGGGATTTTGCAAATAACGGGGTGGAAATTGGCAAACTCTGGTTCCCTGTTTTATTTGTACAGGAAGGCGGGTATAAAAACAGGACCCTTGGTGTAAATGCGAGGAAATTTTTTCAAGGATATTTATCAACAGGAGTATTTAAAAAAACATGAAAATCGGACTTACCTATGATCTTAGATCAGATTATCTTGAGCAGGGGTATTCGCTGGAAGAAACCGCAGAATTTGACAAGGAAAGCACCATTGAAGGAATAGAGCAGGCCATTGAAACCGCAGGATTTCAAACAGAGCGCATCGGCCATGTCCAAAACCTCATGAAAGCGCTGATGGACGGCAAAAAATGGGATCTGGTGTTTAATATTGCAGAAGGCTTATATGGAGAAGGCCGCGAATCTTTGGTCCCGGCTTTACTGGATGCCTATAAGATACCATACGTGTTTTCAGGTCCGGTTACCCTGGGAATTGCATTAAATAAAGCCTTTGCCAAACAAGTGGTACGGGACAGCGGCGTCAATACCCCGGCATTTCACGTTGTTTCTCAATTATCTGATATAATGGAAATTATGCTTGAATATCCGCTGTTTGCAAAGCCGATCTCAGAAGGAACAGGAAAGGGAATTGATTCAGCTTCTGTGATTCACTCAAAAAGCGAACTGGAAACCGTATGTACCCTTCTGCTTAAAAAATTTCATCAAGCGGTTCTGGTGGAAGAATTTCTGCCGGGCAGGGAATTTACCGTCGGTGTTTTGGGCAGCGGTCAGGACGCATATGTTCCCGGGGCAATGGAAATTGTTTATAAACAAGATACTGAAAAGATTTATTCCTACACCAATAAAGAAAATTATGTTGATCTGGTAGAGTATGTGGCGGTTAAAGGAGACCTGCTTGAAGACTGCAAAAGGGTAGCGTTAAAAGCATGGCGATCGCTCAATTGTCTCGATGGTGGAAGAATTGATGTGAAAATTGATCGAAACCGGAAAATGAGCTTTATTGAAGTAAATCCATTGGCAGGACTTAATCCTGTTATTTCCGACTTGCCGATTCTCTGTGGATTGAATGATATGTCGTATCAGCAAATCATTGATGCCATATTAACATCAGCCATAAAAAGAAATTTTAACACATGAAAAAAAAAGTAGTCATCCTTCACAATCAACTACTTCACCATACCCCTGATGAGGTGGATGTTATCCGCCAGAGAGATCTGGTAAAAGAGGCGTGTGAAGCTTTAAACTGCCGGGTGGCATGCCATACGGTTGGCAATGATTTGTTCAATGACATGGTCAGGGTTAAACACGAACAACCGGATATTGTATTTAACCTTGTGGAGGCGACCTGGGGAAAAGGGGAACTGATTTATTTTGCGCCGGCCATATTGAACTCTTTAAAAATTGCGTATACCGGCGTGCCGCTGGATGCCTTGTTTGTTACGACAAATAAAGTCCTGGCTAAAAAAATAATGCGGTTTAATCATCTTCCCACAGCTGATTTTTTTAATATTAATGAACTTGATAAACTGGATGCCCGGAAGACGTATATTGCCAAACCCATATGGGAAGAGGCTTCTGTAGGAATCAGTGCAGACTTTATATTTAAACCTTGTGAGAAGAACAAAATTGAAAACATAAAGCAATTGCCGGGGTCTCATTATTTTGTTGAAGAATTTATTGACGGAAGAGAATTCAATGTGAGCCTGCTGGCCAACGAAAAAGACGTTGAGGTTTTACCACCTGCTGAAATTATTTTTACCGGTTATTTTGATGACAAGCCGAAAATTGTCGGCTACAACGCAAAGTGGGAGGTGAACAGTGATGAATATCAACAGACCAACCGGTCGTTCGGTACACTGAAAACTCATCCCAAATTAAAAGAAACACTTGTCACGATATGCCCGCAATCCTGGAAGGCATTCAACCTGAAAGGATATGCCCGCATTGATTTCAGAGTGGATGCAGATGACCGACCATATGTACTGGAGATCAATGGAAACCCTTGCATAGCTCCTGACAGCGGGTTTGTTGCAGCAATTGGATATGCCGGGTATGACAATGAAATGATGATAAAAAGAATATTAAAAGATTTAAATTAACGACATGGAGTTTAGAAAAAAATTAAAACAAAGCGACAGTGCTTTTGTCAGGGAAATATTAGCGTCATCCCATTTTTTTTACGATTATGAACTGGACGTTGCCGAAGAATTGGTGCAGGAAAATCTGATCAAGGGCCAGGAAAAAAGCGGCTACATCTTTATCATTGCAGAAAAAAGCAAAATACCTGTTGGCTTTGTCTGCTATGGGAAAACCCCCTGTACGGCAGACAGCTTTGATTTGTACTGGATTGGTGTCCATCAGAATCAAAAAGGGAACGGCATTGGCAAAACATTGATGCATCTGCTGGAAGAGGATATCGCAGACTTAGGCGGAAAAAATATCTGGATAGAAACCTCTTCCCGGCCTTTATATGAGCCGACAAGGATGTTTTATCTTAAAACAGGGTATGAAATGATTGCTCAATTGCCGAATTTTTATGGTAAAAATGACGACAAGCTTATTTTTTTAAAAATAGTTTAATGGTGTAAGCCTTCCCTTTTTAATCCGTCAAACCCTAATCATAACTGTATACCTTGTAAACCGTTGATGCACCCAGCAGGGCATCGATTCTGCCTTCCAGTTCTGCCCGTTCATTGTTGCGAATCCACCAGTTCCAGGCTTCAAGGGTTTTCCATGTGCTGATCACAAGATACTCATTGGGATCATCCACATTTCTAAGGGTCTCCCCGGAAATATAGCCTGGCTGGTGGTCAGCCAGGCCCCGAAGTTCAATGAGCATTTCAGACAGCGTGGGCAGCAGGGCTATGTCCATGCCACTGGTCAGCTTGGGAATTTTTCTGGTCATCAGTACACGGATGGTCATCTCTTCCTCCTCCTCATATATCCAAATTATTTACTGTTTACATCGCCAGGTCCTTTAATGTCAACAACACTCCTGCAGCAACCGCAGAACCGATAACACCAGCCACATTGGGACCCATGGCATGCATGAGCAGGATGTTCTGGGGATCGGCCTCCATGCCGAGTTTCTGGCTCACCCGGGCCGCCATGGGAACTGCAGAGACACCTGCCGAGCCGATCAAGGGGTTTATTTTTGTCTCAAAAAACAGGTTCATCAGCTTTGCCATGAGAATACCTGAAGCTGTTCCAATGGAGAAGGCGATGGAACCCAGAAAGAGAATGCCCAGTGTTGAGACATTTAAAAACTGATGGGCTGAAAGCTGGGCCCCGACTCCCAGACCCAGAAGAATGGTGACAATATTGATCAGGGCATTTTGTGCGGTTTTAGACAGCCGATCCACCACATTGCATTCCCGCATCAGGTTTCCGAACATGAAAAAGCCGATGAGCGGTGCTGCAGACGGCAAAAGTAAAATACAGAGACCTAAAACAGTGAGGGGAAAAATCATTTTTTCAATTTTCCCCACATGTCTCATCTGTTTCATCCGGATTTTACGTTCATCCATTGTGGTCAGCGCCCGTATGATGGGCGGCTGGATCAGGGGCACCAGCGCCATGTAGGAATAAGCAGCCACGGCAATGGGACCCAGAAGATGCGGTGACAGCTGGCTTGACAAAAATATGGCCGTAGGACCGTCTGCACCGCCGATAATACCGATGGAGGCGGCATCGAGCAGATCGAAATGAATGCCGGGGACGATTTCAGACAGGATCAACGCTCCAATAAGGGTTGTAAAAATTCCAACTTGTGCTGCTGCACCAAGCAGCAGGGTTTTTGGATTGGCAATCAGCGGCCCGAAATCGGTCATGGCTCCGACACCCATAAAAATCAGGAGGGGAAAGACGCCTGTTTTAATTCCAATGGTATAGATATAGTAGAGCACACCGCCGGGATCAGACATGGCGGCCAGAGGCGTGTTGGCCAGGATGGCGCCAAATCCGATGGGAATCAGGAGAAGCGGCTCAAAATTTTTACTGATGGCAAGGTATAACAGCAAAATTCCAACACCGATCATAAAGAACTGTCCGATTCCTTTAAAACCATTTTCAGTGCCCGGTGAAAAAAAGCTGACCAGACCCGTTGATCGGCCGAAATTGATTATCATGTCTGTAATGGGCGGAAGGAGGGTTTGCCCCTGGCTTGCTGATGGAGACAAAGCGCCTGCCTGGACGGCAGATAACATTGAAAACAGCAGCACTATAAAACAGCCGATGATAATGAACGGTTTTTTCATAAACATGATAAAATCCTTTGGACCTTGCGGCTATTCATTAAGGGTCAGGAGAACCTGTCCTGACTGCACGGTCTGCCCCTTAACCACTTCGATTGAGTTGATGATACCGTTACAAGGCGCAATCACCGGGGTTTCCATTTTCATGGCCTCCAGAACCACAAGGGTCTCTCCTTCTTTTACCCGATCACCTACAGCAAACTGGATTTCATACACATTCCCCGGCAGCTGGGCTTTGATCTCCAGGGCGGGTTTCACAGCAGGACCCGTTTCCTGTAAGGTTGAAGACGGGCTGATGCCTGTAACCTTTCCGGTTTCATCCTCTACAATGACCGCATAGCTGTTTCCGTCAACCGTCACCTTGTATTGGGACAGGGTCATATCCCCTGCTTTGGCAACAGGTTCAGGCAAGGACGGTGCGCTCTTTTGGGGTGAATCGGTTTTTTGGGTTATCTTACGGACATTGATCGGCCTGTCCCCTTTGAGAAAATCCAGGCCCTTATTTCCGCCTGCCGTTGTGAGGGCGCCGATGATGAAGAGGTTTTCATTGGTCACAGGAAGACCTTCAGTTTCAAGGATCAATTTTGCCTTGGGGATACCCGGCTCAAGAACATCCAGAGGATCTCCTTCAAAGACCTTAATTCCCATCTGCTTTTCAGCGATCCGGACAATATCAGGATCAGGCGGTATGGGTGTCCTGCCGAAATATCCCAGCACCATTTTACCATACCCATCGGTTATTTTTTTCCAGGGCCCCTGGGTAACATTGGCATAGGCCTGCTGGAAATAAAACTGGGAAACCGGGGTGACCGAGGTGCCGAACCCTCCCCTGGCAATACATTCGGACATGGCTGTGATCACCTTGGGGTAAAGATACAAAGTGCCGGTGTCGCGCATCATCATTGTATTGGCAGTCAAGGCACCACCGGGCATGGGGGAGAGGATCACTTCGGATGAAATCTTTTGTGCCTCGGGCGGAAAAAAGTAGTCCTTAAGACAGTCTTCCTGTACATGGTTGGCTTCCAGGATTTTAGTGACATCAATATCCAGGGAGTATTGGGTTCCTTTGAGTGCATGCCACATGGAAAGCATATCCGGCTGGCATGTTCCACCGGACAAAGGAGAGCGGGCCAGGCAGATACCGTCACACCCGGCTTCCACAGCAGCCTTGTACTGGGCAACACCGATGCCGGCAGTTTCATGGGTGTGCATCCAGATGGCATCCTGGTCGCCAAGAAGTTTCCTGGCCGCCTTGACAGTGTCATAAACCTTTTTAGGATTGGAGGTTCCGGAGGCATCTTTGAAACAGATGGAATCATAGGGGACTCCTGAATCAAGAATATCCTTCAACGTTTTGAGATAAAATTCAGGATCATGGGCTCCGCTGCATCCGGGCGGCAGTTCCATCATGGTAATGACCACCTGATGATGGAGTCCTGCGTTCTTGATGCAGTGACCCGAGTAAACCAGGTTGCGAACATCATTCAAGGCATCGAAATTACGGATATGGGTCATACCGTGTTTCTTGAACATCCTGGCGTGGAGATCAATCATATCCCTGGGCTGAGCTGAAAGGGCTACCACATTGATGCCCCTGGCAAGGGTCTGAAGATGGGCACCAGAACCGGCAGCCTTTCTGAAACGGTCCATCATGGAAAACGCGGATTCACCGCAGTACATGAAAAGACTCTGGAAACGGGCACCACCCCCGGCTTCCAAATGATGAATCCCTGCGTCCACTGCGGCTTCCACAGCAGGAAGAAAATCATCTGTCAGTACACGTGCACCGAAAACCGATTGAAACCCGTCCCGTAACGATGTGTCCATAAAGTTTATTTTTTTCATTGGTATCATTCCTGGTATTGACTATGGATATTGTATCTTCTCTTATCAATTTACGGATATCGCAAACTGTCTATGGCGATCTGTAACGCCCTATACGCGATCTGTGGGCTGAAATTGCAGCACTGATAATGGCAGTAAGTTTGAGGTTGTCATCAGTGGTTTTTTTCTCCCTGGCTCTTGAGGGTTTGTGAGAGGTGAGTGCCGAGGCTTCTTTTTTTGTGAACGGTTTAAGCAGTTTTGCTGAAAGATGGATAATTATAAGCAACAGGATAAGAAAAGAAAAAACCACCATCATCCCCAGCAGTGTTAATTTTAATCCTTGAATAATCATAGAACCTTTCTTCTTTGGAAAATTAACCTAGTATAATTTAATATAATCTCAGCTAATTAGATACCGGACATGGATGCTAAAGTAAAGTCGGTAAAACGATTATTTTATTGTAAGAATTTTTCTGAGTGAAACATCCGGAATTTGTTTGACAAGCTGTTAACGGAAATATAAAAAAGAATTTAAGTAAACCAAATAATGTGCTGCTGAAAAATCGACCAGGAGCAGGAGGATCGCATGAAAACATATGTTAAAGATATTATGGTAACCGAGTTTGATACGATAGCATCTGATGCACCTGTTGAGAAAGCAACTCAAATGATTTTAAATGGAAAAATAAGGAAAACCGGCAACAAGACCGTCAGTCTTATGGTTCTTGATAATGTTAAACTGTTTGTGGGAATCATAACCATGGCGGATATTCTTTATCATCTTCGGCCTGATTATTTAAACTATGGAATAAAAGGCGAGGAAGTAGTCTGGGCCGAGCAGTTTGATTTGGCATTAAAGAGCATTAAAGAAAAAAAAGTATGCCAGATTATGAGCACCAATATCGTTGGTGCTTCTGCTGATGAACACTTGATGGTAATTCTGGACCGGATGGTTAAAAATAAATATCATAGATTACCGGTGTTGAGTAATGGAAGACCCATCGGAGTAGTCTATCTCTCAGATATTTTTTATAATTTCTTTTCTTAAGCTTAATCAAAGATAGTTGCAGTTCGAGGTAAAAGGTCCTCCTCCGATTTTCAATTTATCTGTCACAGATTCATGGCTCAATTAATCCGTGGTAAACAGCATTAAATAAGCCAAGCCATGGAAATGGACATATATTTTTATTTGAGTGCAGGAAATTGTGTGGCATTGGAAAATTTGGCCGTAAAATCAGGTTCACAGGATAGGTCAAGGAAATTGATTTTTCGGGCAATCGCTTCTATCTCGGTTCTCCTGTCCTTATCCAGAAGTGCAATGATCGCACCGGTTCCGGCCAGGTTTTGAGCACTTTTGATTTTTCCTTTGCAGATTCCATGGGGCAGCATGCCAATATCCCGGGCATTCTGCCAGATGAACTTTGCCCCAAAGGCACCGGTCAGTAGGGTCCGGTCAACGGTTGTGATACCTGCTTTTTGAAGAAGGGCCTCAATCCCGACAAAAAGCGCTGCCTTGGCAAGCTGGACCTGCCGCACATCCTTAAGTGTGATATAAATATTGCTTTTGGGCAGTAAAAATTTTCTTCCCATCCCTTTTTCATCACAGAAAACACCGGGTTTTTCTGTATTGAATGTCCCGTTTTCTAACGTAACACAAGCCTTTCTCATGGCTGCCAGGGCATCAATGATACCTGATCCGCAGATCCCGATTGGTTTTTTATTTTCAATGGTCTCCAGAAGAATTTGATTTTCAGCTTCAGGGTTGAAAAAAACTTTGCTGATGGCACCGGGAGCGGCTCTCATGCCGCAGGAAATCTGGGCACCTTCAAGGGCCGGGCCTGTAGCACAGCTGGTTGCCCACAAGCCGTTGGGGCAGCTGAGCATCAATTCTCCGTTTGTACCGATATCAATAATCAGGGTGGTCTCTTCTTTTTCCCAGGACCGGTCAGCCAGCAGTGCTGAAAGGATGTCGCCCCCTAAGAATCCTGATATAACAGGAAAGATATATACCGGCGTTTCAGGCAGAAGATCCAGGCCCAACTCAGGTGCCCAGGTCTGTATAGATGACCGGGTAACCGGAAGATACGGTGAAACCCCAAGACTTTTAGGGTTTAAGCCGCTTAAAATATGCTCCATGGTTGTATTTCCCACAACTGTAATATCGTCAACATCGGCTTTGCCATGGCCGGTTGTTTTAAGGCAGGTATTTATAAGGTCATTCATGGCGGCTGCAACAAGGGTTTGCTGCAGTTTCAGATTTTTTTCATCAACTCCAATAGCTGCAATCCTGGAAATAACATCTTCGCCAAATTGTCTTTGAGGGTTCACCATTGCTTTTGCCGTGAGAACCCTGCCGGAAGCAAGATCACACAGGTATGCTGCAATGGTGGTCGTTCCGATATCAAAAGCAAATCCTGTGCAGGTCTTTTTTGTTTTTTTTCTATCCGGATTTACAGGGAATGATCCGTTTACGCCGGTTTTGCCGTACACATCATCTGTCACCATCAGATCCGTGGGAATTGTGATGGTGACAGGGCCGCATATCTTTGCCTGGCATGCCAGCCGTTGTGAAGATTCCAATTGGGATGCCGAGAGAAGTTTTTCCTCTGTTTTGGTTTTCGGGCCAAGATTGCCGGAAGGCTCTGCAATTACCCTGCATTTCCCGCAGGTCCCTTTTTCCCCGCAGTCAGAGCGAAGGAAAATATTATGGTTCCTGGCAGCCTGAAAAACAGTCAATCCTTTTTGGGCGGTCCCTTCAATGTGAAGGGGGTTAACTTTTATTTTTACTTGTCCAGCCATATAACACTTTCCAGTTTTTAATAAACATAATCAACCCAAGGGCATCTGCAGTCCATTGTCATGGCCGCACCATCCTTTTGATTATCGTTAATACCACTATCATTTGATGAAAAACAACCCATCAAATGATGTTTAAAAAATATTTTATACTATTAAAAATATTTTTATAATTAAGTTTAAAATATTTTTAATAGTATATTGAAAATATTTATTTGATTGTGGTTTTTAAGTAAAATTTCCTATTATTTTGAATGGTTAGATTCAAAGTTGCCCTTGCCCACCACCTTGGCATATCTGTTGCAAATATGAAACCAAACAAGAAAAAGATCTGATTTTTATTGTGAAAAAAGGAAATTATTATGACACAAAAATTGCTTTACCTGAGTCAAAAAAATGTTGCAGCAGTCGGTCTTCCCATGGTCGAGATCATTGATGTCGTTGAAAAAGGATTTGGGGAAATGGGACAGAAACAAGTGGAGATGCCGCCCAAGCCAGGGGTTCATCCAGGTGGGGGGGATAATTTTATCCATGCCATGCCCGCCTATATTCCGGCTATGAATTCAGTTGGTGTCAAATGGGTGAGCGGATATCCGGACAATCCCAAAAAAGAGCTGCCCTATATCAACGGGCTTTTGATTTTAAATAACCCTGAAACCGGGTTGCCGCTGGCCGTCATGGATTGTGCCTGGATCACGGCCATGAGAACCGCTGCTGCCTCTGCCGTGTCTGCAAAATACCTGGCCCGGCCCGAGTCATCTGTTATGGGAATTCTTGCCTGCGGCGTGCAGGGTCATACCCATCTGGAAGCTATGAATACCCTGTTCCCCTTAAAAAAAGTTTATGCCTTTGACACAATTTTGGAACAGGCCAAAGCCCTGGCAGACTATGGGCGGGATACGCTGGGTCTTGCGGTTGAAGTTGTGTCTGATCCCCAGAAAGCGGTAACCGGGTGCGATATCGTGGTAACCTCGGGCCCCATCCTGAAAAAACCCCATGAAACCATTCGGTCGGGCTGGGTTGATGAAGGTGCGTTTGTTTCCTGTGTGGATTTTGATTCTTTTTTTTCCCGCAACGCCTTAAACCAGGCAGACAAGTGGACTACCGACAACCTTGCCCAGTATACGCATTACAGGGACAAGGTCGGGTTTTTCCAGAATTGTCCAAAGGTACATGCAGACCTGGGAGAACTGGTTGCAGGGCTTAAAAAGGGAAGGCAAAACGATCAGGAGAGAACTTTTGCCGCCAATCTGGGACTTGCCATGGAAGACATGGCTGTCGCTCCTCTGATTTACACCCTGGCCAAAGAAAAAAATATCGGCACCTGGCTGCCCCTTTAACCATTACAATAACCTGTCACACAAGGAGAAAAACATATGGGTATGCATACGGACGAGCTTTATTTTAAACCCCGGCTTCAGGTCATCAACACAGAACAGATTCAACAGATCCACATGGCAACCCTGGAAGTGCTGGAAAGAACCGGAATAAAACTGACCCATCCCAAAGCACGAATGCTTCTGGCCGATGCAGGCGCCAGGGTTGACAAGGATCGCGTCAGAATTCCCTCCTGGATGGTGGAGGATGCCATTCAAAAGGCACCCAAACGGATCGTTCTCGGAAAAAGGACCGGGGAAAGAACCGTCACCCTTGAACGGGACAAATCCTATTTCGGCCCCAGCCTGGACTGCATCGACTATATGGACCCTGCCACCCACAACCGGACCCGGTTTGAGAGCAGGCACGTGGAGGTCACGGCAGCCTTGTGCGATGCTTTGCCGGGATTTGACTGGTGCATGACCATCGGCATGGCCGATGATGTGCCCGCAGACATTGCTGACCGGATCGTGGCCAGAAGCACCCTGCAGTTCTGTGAAAAACCCCTGGTGTTCTGCTGCAAAGACACCAACAGTGTCAATGACATCTATGAAATGGCCCTGCTGCTCTGCGGAGGAAAAGAGAATTTTGAAAAAACCCCGACCATTGTCCATTACTCAGAGCCCATATCTCCCCTGGTATATTATGACCCTGCCGTGGACAAGATCCTTTTTTGTGCCCAGAAAGGCATTCCCCTGATTAATTTTCCCGCACCCCAGGCCTGCGGGTCCTCTCCTGCAACCTTTGCCGGCACCATTGTCCAGGGCAGTGCGGAATCCTTGAGCGGCCTTGTCATGCACCAGCTGGCAAACCCGGGAGCGCCGTTTATTTATGGGGCCTTTACCACCATCATGGACATGCGCACATCCATCTTTTCCTATGGTGCCAATGAGCTGAGTCTCATGACAGGCGCATTGGCCCAGATGGCCCAGCACTATCAGCTGCCCTTTTTTGGTACGGCCGGTGCTACGGACGCCAAGTTCTGTGATGCCCAGGCAGGTGCTGAAGCGGCATTCCAATGTTTGAGTGCGGCAGCCATAGGCTCGGGCCTGATCCATGACTGCAGCTCCTGGATGGATCACGGCAATCTTGTTTCCCCGGAGTTCATGGTTCTGGTTAATGATATTGTGACCTCGGTAAAGCATTATATGGAAGGGATTCCCGTGACCAGGGAAACCATGGCCCTGGATATTATAGACAAGGTAGGTCCGGGGGGGCATTACCTTCAGGAAAAGCATACCATGGATCATTTCCGGAAGATCAAATACTCTGAACTGTTTGAACGCCAGGTGCATGATAACTGGAAGAGCCAGGGGGCCATGACGCTGGAGCAGCGTCTCCAGAAACTGACCCTTGAAAAAATGAACCACAGACCAAAAGTTTTGCCGGAAAAGATCATCAAAGAACTGGACCGCATGCAGACAGCCTGGAAATAAGGAGGGGATCATGCAGTATCAAAACCGTGATGCAGGCATCAATCACATGGTCACACGAAAGGCCCATACCTGCTATGGGATGGGGATCGGTATCATGATCCTGGATGATATCTACCCCGGATTTCCGGGAGATGTGAGAAATGCCAGCGCCTTTCCCTATCCGATTCAGTATGAAATAGTGGATGGCATTGACATAAAGCAGCTGCTCTGGCATGAGGATAAGTCCCCCTGCCTGGACCCCATATTAACGGCAGCTAAAAAACTTGAAAAAATGGGATGCAGAGCCATTGCCGCAGAGTGCGGGTATTTTGCCTTTTTCCAGCCGGCCGTTGCAGCCTGCGTTGATGTACCGGTATTTATGTCCAGCCTGCTCCAGGTACCGTTTATCCAGCAGACCATTGGATCTAAAAAAGATGTCGGCATTGTGTGTTATCAAAAGCAGTTCTTAACGGACACCCATCTTGCAAATGTCGGTATCAGGCCCGGCAGCAATTACCTGATTGCCGGCGCCTCTGATGAATACAACTGCACGGAACTTGACAGACTGTGGAACTGGGAGGTTCGCCCGGATAAGCCTGAAGCGGTTTATGAGATTCAGGAAAAACAGATGGTTGATACCTGTGTTGCGTTTTGCAAAAATCATCCAACCATTGGCGCCATCATGCTGGAGTGCACTGGGATGCAGCCCTTTGCCAGGGCCATCCAGCACCGCATCGATCTTCCGGTATTCAGCTGGGGCACCCTGCTGGATTATGCCTATTCTGTGGTGGTACACCGGGACTACTACGGGCACATCTGAAAAACAAAGAGGGGGATTTTATTGGCAATAAAAACGATCTTCTGATACACAGACCCATATGGATCTTGAAAAAAATGATATTAAAAGATTGTTCCCCAGTCTGGATATGAACCAATTCTCCTTTTTGCCCCTTTTGGAGGATTTTTTCGACGGCATCATTGTCACGGATGAATATGGCCGGGTCAGGTTTGTCAATGAGGAGCAGGCACGAATTGATGATATGCCTGCCAAAGACCTTCTAGGGAAAAAGGTGACCGATATCTATCATGTGGATGATGGGATCAGCCCTACTTTGCAATGTATTAAAACCGGCAGGTCTATCAAGGGGCTTGCCTGTTATTACCGGACCTGTACCGGGAAAATCGTTAATTCCATTCACAATATTTTCCCTTTGTTTGAAGGCAGCAGGCTTTTTGGCACCATCTGTTTTATCCAGGATTTTTCCATTATTGAACAGCGATTTGAAGCGGTTTTCCAACCGGAAACCATAAGAGACCTTCAGGGGATAGGACCTTTGAGGGCCTTGAAAAGAGGCCTGCCGCTGGCGAACGGGACACGGTTCAGGTTTCAGGATATCATCGGAGAATCAAGGGAGTTCCTTGACTGTGTT
>Ga0180009_10001454_pt1 | contig 29023 bp, 28 predicted proteins | sample OS_PC_MetaG_FD_123537 | JGI IMG/M metagenome (GOLD analysis project Ga0180009, IMG submission 123537) | Groundwater microbial communities from the Aspo Hard Rock Laboratory (HRL) deep subsurface site, Sweden - OS_PC_MetaG | ecosystem: Environmental > Aquatic > Deep subsurface > Groundwater... | reverse complement strand
ATGTCCGCTATGGACTGGAATGTATTTGTGGGGGTGGCGGTCTGGGAATCGCCGGTGTGTTCGAAAAAGTGTAGCGTGGGATCAAGGTTTCGACCGCCCATGGTCGCAACGATCACCCGGAACCATGTATGATCGGCCGAAACCGCTTTATCTCAGATGCTTTTATTCTGTTTTAATATTACAATTAACGGAGATGACAATGGATTTTGGATTGACAAAAGATTTACAGATGCTGCAGAAAGCGGTCAGGGAGTTTGCCAACAAGAAGATCGCCCCGAACGTGGATGAGTGGGACAAAAATCACTATCTGCCCTATGAGGAGGTGCTGAAGCCGATGGGTGAGCTGGGTTTTTTTGGTGCGGCCATTCCTGAAGCCTATGGTGGTGAAGAGCTGGGTTTCATGGGGTCTGTGGTGATCACTGAAGAGATCGCCAAGGTATCAAGCTCCCTGCGGGTTCAATACAATATGCTGGATCTGGGAACCGCCTTCCCGATTTACCGGTACGCCACAGAAGCGGTGAAACTGAAATATGTGCCCAAACTATGCAAGGCCGAGTACCTGGGCGCTTTCGCCATTACGGAACCCAACGCCGGATCGGATGTTATGGCCATTGAGACGGAGGCTGAAGACAAAGGCGATCACTGGCTGCTGAACGGCTCCAAAACCTGGATCTCCAATGCCAACCAGGCCGACGTGGTAATCTGCTATGCCTATACTGACAAGGCCGCTAGAGGTAAGGGGCTCTCGGCATTTATCCTGGAGCTGAAGAACTTCGCGGGTATCTCCACCACCGACCTGGGGAAGATGGGCTCATTCTCATCTCCGACCGGTGAGATATTTCTGAACAATGTCAAGGTTCCCAAGGAAAACATCCTCGGTGAGCCGGGTGATGGCGCCAAGATCGTTTTCAGTTCCCTCAACCAGACACGGCTTTCAGCCGCGGCGGGTGCCGTCGGGGTGGCCCAGGCCTGCCTGGATATCGCAGCCAAGTACTGTAACGAACGGGTCCAGTTTGGACAGCAAATCGGTAAATTCCAGATGAATCAGGACATGATCGCCCAGATGACGACCGATGTTGAAGCTGCCAGACTGCTCGTATACAAAGCTGCCTGGCAGAAAGATCAGGGGAACCTGAACAATGGGATGGAAGTGGCCCAGGCCAAGCTCTTCGGCGGGGAAACCGCCATGAAGTGCGCCAATTTTGCCATGCGCATCATGGGTGCGTACGGGTATTCCGATGAATATCCCCTGGCACGTTTTTACAGGGATATTCCCAGCTATATTATCGTGGAAGGTTCCTCTAATATCTGCAAAACGATCATTGCCGGGGATAAACTGGGTTACCGGAAGGCAAACCGTTAACGGGGTGGAGGAATAAGGTTTGGTCGTTTTGAAAGATCCACTGTCTGGACTGGCTTGATGGGATTTCCTGCCCGCAAGCCAGTCTGTCACCATGTAACGAAGGAGTATCAAGTGAACCAGGCGATCACCATTTTTGTTTCAGGGGTAGGGGGTGTATTTGTCGGGATGGCCCTGCTATATCTCGGGATCCTTATTTCTGCTCAAGTAACCAAACGAATGGAACCTAAAAAAGGGAACGAATGAATCTGGATATTTTCACCATATTTCAATCCTCGGGTTATATGCATATCACGCCCGGCATGGTTGTCATGTGGGTTGTCGGCCTGGTGCTGATTTATCTGGCCATTTCCAAGAAATACGAGCCGCTGTTGCTGCTCCCGATTGGATTTGGTATTATTCTGGGCAATTTGCCGCTGGCGGGTCTGATGCATGAAGGCGAAGGCCTGCTCTGGCGATTCTATCACTACGGCATCCAGTGGGAAATCATACCCCCGCTTATTTTTCTGGGTCTTGGTGCCCTGACCGATTTCGGACCGCTGCTGGCCAATCCGGTATTGATCTTTCTGGGTGCAGGTGCCCAGGTTGGGGTGTACATTACCTTTTTTGCCGCTTACGGTCTGGGTTTCAGTCTCAATGAAGCAGCGACGATCGGAATTATCGGGGGGGCTGATGGTCCGACCACCATCTTCCTGGCAGCGAAACTGGCGCCCCAGCTGCTGGGGGTTTGTGCCGTGGCGGCATACTCCTATATGGCAATGGTCCCCATCATTCAACCACCGATCATGAGATTGCTGACCACAAAGAAAGAGCGCTTGATCCGGATGAAAAAATCCAGAAAGGTGACCTCCCTGGAGAAGTTGCTGTTTCCTATTATCGCGACCTTCATCATTGTGTTATTGATCCCGGCATCGGCGCCCCTGATTGCGATGTTCATGCTGGGAAACCTGTTCCGTGAATCGAAGGTGGTGGATCGCTTAACCACGGCGTCAAAGAATGAGCTGATGAATATTGTAACGATTTTTCTGGGAATATCCATTGGCGCGACCATGAGTGCAGAAAACTTTCTCAGGAAAGAGGCGCTTTTTATTTTTGTCTTTGGGCTGTTTGCCTTCATGGTCAGTACCGCTTCGGGTGTTATTCTGGCAAAGCTGTTCAACCTGTTCAGGAAGGATAAAATCAATCCCCTGCTGGGTGCGGCAGGTGTTTCTGCGGTGCCGATGGCCGCCCGGGTGGTGCACAAGGTCGGGGAACAGGAAGATAAGAAGAATTATCTGCTGATGTATGCGATGGGACCGAATGTTGCCGGTGTCATCGGGACGGTGATTGCGGCCGGAATTTTTCTGACCTTTCTGAAGTAAGCTGATGTGGGTGTGTAAACACCGGTTTTCAAGGAATTGTTTCAACCTGTTTTCATATGCGCCGGATAACTGACAATATCAAGGCGTTTAAAATAAACTGTCAACCAGAGGAGATTATTCAAATGGCAGAAGATATCATTGCCCCGCTTTCAGGGAAAATTATTTCACTCAATATTAAAGCTGGACAGAAGGTAGAAGAGGACGACGAGGCGCTGATCATAGAGGCGATGAAAATGGAGACCTCCATTTATATCCCCTGTGACGGAACGATCGCCGATGTCAAGGTAAACGTGGGGGATGAAGTGGAAGAGGATGATGTCCTGGCAACCCTCGAATAGAATGGGAAACGGGACCATCAGGACGATCTGACACGGACGCCATCTGTTTCTGAAAGATGGTGTTGTCAGGGAATCTGAGCGACTGGGCAAGGCGTGCCCCCGGGAAGGTCTTGTCAAGCGCAGACAAATATCATCCGGCTTGCCCAGACCGTCCTGTCACCGATCTTTAATTTCCCGACCGTGTGTCCATATGCGGCACGAGAGAATTCAACTTATATTCTAACGAGAAAGCGATGAAACCCTATTTTGAAAAAATGGCAGACCTGGGTCAGGCCCTGAAAAAAGGTGAGATTAAACGCACCGAAGATGCCCGGAAGCAATTCAAGGAAGCAGAAGCAGAAATCGATAAGGCTGTCGACAAGGTCAAACAGGCCGGTTTTTCCGAGGAAAAGATCAATGCCCGGGGACAAATGACGGTCTGGCAGAGACTTGACTATCTGATCGATCCGGGTACCTGGTCCCCCCTGCATACGCTTTATAATCCAGCAGAGAATGAAGAGGGCACCACCAACGTGATTGACGGGATCGGCAAGATTTCAGGTCGCTGGGCAGTGGTGATCGGATTTGATAATAAAGTCATGGCCGGTGCCTGGCTGCCGGGGCAATCGGAAAACATCCTCCGGGTGACGGATCTGGCCAAGCGCCTCAATATTCCGCTGGTCTGGCTGGTCAACTGCAGCGGTGCCAAGTTGACTGAGCAGGAAAAATTCTATGCGAATCGGCGGGGCGCCGGGGCGCCTTTTTTCAGACATGCCGAGCTGGAGCAAATGGGGATTCCCGTCCTGGCCGGTATTTACGGGACCAACCCCGCAGGTGGGGGATACCAGGGTGTGAGCCCGACCATCCTCTTTGCCCATAAAGACTGCAATATTGCCGTGGGTGGGGCCGGAATTGTCAGCGGTATGGCACCCAAGGGGGGATTTGACCTGGATTCAGCGGAAGAACTGATCGAAAAATCAAAACACTTCAAGGCACAACCGCCGGGAACGGTCAAAACCCATTACGATGCCACCGGTTTTTTCAGATATGTCTATGAAGAGGAGCAGGGCGTTCTGGATGGCCTGAAGGATTTCATGAAAAAAATCCCTGCCTACGATCCCGAGTTTTTCCGGGTGACAGAGCCGGCCGCCCCAAAATTCGACCAGGATGACCTGTATCGGCTTCTGCCCATGGAACCGAAGAAGATTTATGTGTTTGATGAGGTCCTGGCGCGTCTGGTGGACAAGAGCGAGCATATGGAATACCGACCGGACTACGGACCCGAAATGTATACCGGTCTCTGCAAGGTTGATGGTTTCCTCGTTGCCTGTATTGGTAACCGGCAGGGGTACCTGGGCAAAGGGTATCCTGAATATGCCGATTATCCGGGTATTGGTGGAAAGCTGTATCGCCAGGGGTTGATCAAGATGAATGAGTTTGTCACCCATTGCGGTCGCGACCGGATTCCGATTATCTGGTTCCAGGATACGTCCGGTATCGATGTGGGGGATATCGCAGAAAAAGCCGAACTGCTGGGATTGGGGCAGTCCCTGATCTATTCCATCCAGCAGACCGATGTTCCCATGATGCTGGTTCTGCTGAGAAAGGGAACAGCGGCGGCCCATTATGTCCTCGGCGGGCCGACGGCCAATCGGCATAATGCCTTTACCATCGGTACGGCGGCTTCGGAGATTTATGTCATGCATGGGGAAACCGCTGCGGTTGCCACATACGCACGGCGCCTGGTCAAGGAAAAAGAGGCCGGTCGATCCCTGGAACCGGTGATCGAAAAGATGAATACCCTGGCCGGTGAGTATCATGATAAATCCAGACCCCTCTTTTGCGCCAAAACCGGTATGGTTGATGAAATTGTGGCCCTGGAGAGCGTCCGCAGATATCTGGAGGCCTTTGCCGGATCAGCATATCAAAATCCCCGATCCATTTGTCCCCAGCATCACCTGATGCTGCCGAGGATCATCAAGGGGTAGCAGACAGCGGCGCTTTCGTTGATTCGGTCATGCCGACAGATGGAAGCGCCCGGTCGGCCGTTTGCCAGCGCGGGATGCCCATGGTACACTGAAGACACACGCGCCGGCACAGTGCAGGGTGAACCCAAAACAGATCAATAGGAGTCGAAAAGGTTATGAAAACAGCGGAAGAGTACGTCGAAAGCCTGAGAAAGCTGAACCTGGTGGTTTACATGTTTGGTGAAAAGGTGGAAAACGTGGTGGATCATCCCATCATTCGTCCCTCCATGAATGCCGTGGCCAAAACATATGAAATGGCCGGGAGACCGGAGTTCGAGGACATCATGACGGTAAAGTCCCACCGCACCGGGGAAAAAATCAACCGGTTTACCCACATCCACCAGAGTACGGATGATCTGGTCAAGAAGACAAAAATGGGCCGGCTGATGGGATCTCAAACCGGTTGCTGTTTTCAGCGCTGTGTCGGCATGGACGCCATGAACGCGCTTTCCATGACCACCTTTGACATGGACCGGAAACTGGGGACCAGCTACAATCAACGGTTCCTGGCCTTTCTCGACCGGGTGCAAAAGGAGGACCTGACCTGTGACGGTGCCATGACCGATCCCAAGGGGGACCGGGGACTGCCGCCCCATCAGCAGAAAGATCCGGATCTGTATCTGAGGATTGTCGAAGAGCGGGATGACGGGATTGTCGTCAGGGGGGCAAAGGCCCACCAGACCGGGGCTCTGAACTCCCATGAGCTGATTGTCATGCCCACGGTCTCCATGCGGGAGGCGGACAAGGACTATGCCGTCTCTTTTGCAGTGCCGAGCGATGCCGAGGGGATCACCTATATCATGGGCCGTCAATCCTGTGATTTGCGGAAGATGGAGGGCGGCAACATGGACCAGGGGAACCTGTTTTTTGGCGGACACGAAGCGCTGGTGATTTTCGAGAATGTATTTGTCCCCTGGGAACGCGTCTTCATGTGCCGGGAGTTTGAATTTTCAGGTCAGCTGGTGGAACAGTTTGCGTCTTATCACCGCCAGAGCTATGCCTGCAAAGCGGGGGTGGGAGATGTCCTGATCGGGGCAACCCAGACCATCGCCGAGTATAACGGTGCTGCCAGGGCATCCCATGTCAAGGATAAGATTATCGAGATGAATCACCTCAATGAGACGCTCTACTGCGGATCCATCGCCTGTGCGTCCCAGGGTCACAAGGAGCCCAGTGGCACCTACCTCGTCAACACGCTGCTGGCGAATGTCTGCAAACAGAACGTGACCCGCTTTCCCTATGAAATAGCGAGACTGGCACAGGATGTGGCCGGCGGGTTGATGGTCACCCTGCCATCCGAAAAGGATTTCCTCTCACCGGAGGTCGGGAAATGGATGAAAAAATACTACCGCGGCAATGACGCTGTGCCCACGGAAAACCGCATGAGAATCCTGCGTCTGATCGAAAACCTGACGCTGGGGACCGCTGCCGTTGGCTATCTGACGGAGTCCATGCACGGTGCCGGGTCTCCCCAGGCCCAGCGCATCATGATCTCCCGCCAGGTGAATATGAAAGAGAAACAGCGCGTGGCAAAAGCCCTTTGTGGGATAAAGGAGGTCGAATCGCCCGACGAAAAATAGGGGTCAAGTATTGCGGCGGATGCAACCCGAAATATGATCGGGTCGCACTGGTGCAGAGGATGGAACAGGCCCTTTCCGAAGCCTGGGAGTTTGTATCCTGGGAAGATCCCACAGCGGATCATATCTTGATCATTGCCGGTTGCGAGACCGCCTGCGTCGATACCGGTCCCTTTGAAAACCGGACTGTTCATTGGGTGAATAGTCCGGCCAGCAGCGAGTCAGCCATTGACCACCTCACTAACATCGATCCCGGCAGCCGGTAATATCCGTCAACCGCCAGTTTACTGGGTAAAAAACATCGCCAGGGATTCCGCCACACAGGCCGGTTTTTCCTGTCCCTCAATCTCAATGGTGTGAATGGTCGTGACCAGGATCCGGCCGCCCGATTTTTCAACGACATCGCCCAGCACAATAGTATCCCTTACTTTTGACCCCACCGTCACCGGATTGAGCAGGCGGACCTTGTTCAAACCGTAGTTTATTGCCATCAGGGTTCCTTCCGGGACCAGGGAGTTTCCTTCGCTGAACTTGGGTATCATGGATATGGTCAGGAAGCCATGGCCGATGGTTTTTCCGAACGGTCCGGCGGCGGCTTTTTTTTCATCAACATGAATCCATTGGTGATCTTCCGTACAATCGGCAAACTGGTTGATCCGTTTCTGGTCGATTTCGAACCAGGCACTTTTTGCAATTTCCTGCCCGATCCGTTCCTTGATTTTTTCAAGCGGCAATACTTCTGTCATCCTATCTCCTTGGTTTGAAGGGTTCTTCAGTCCGCTTTATCAAGCATAAAGCGTTGTAAAAAAGGTTTTGCGGCTGTTACCGCCCCGTCAGCGGATCATTGGTTTCAGCCTGCTATGCTTCTTTTTCGGGAAGCAGTTTCTCTTCCAGATCCCGGATCCGTTTTTCCAGAGCGGATAGTTTTTTCCGCTGATCGTCTGTCTTGTAGAACATGGCGGATGCTTTCTGCCAGTCCAGAAAGGGTCGGGTGGGGAATCCGGCATAGAGTCCCGCCTCATCGATATTCTGGGTCACGCCGCCCCTGCCGAACACCTTGACATGGTCCGCCACTTTAAGGTGGTCCAGACAGGCCGCCTGTCCGGCAAACCAGACATTCCTGCCTGTTTTGACACTGCCGGCCAGCAGGGTTTGCGCCATGAGCAGGTTGTCTTCACCGACCTGGCAATTATGGGCGATATGGACAAGATTGTCGAATTTCGTTCCCCTGCCGATCACGGTGGCTTTGATGGATCCCCGGTCAATCGCGCAGAGAGCGCCGACTTCCACATCATCTTCGATGATCACGATCCCGACCTGGGGGACTTTAATGTGGGGGTCTCCGTCTTTTTCCCGTTCAAAACCAAATCCTTCACTGCCGATGACACATCCGGCGTTGAAAATGACCCGGTTTCCGATGCGGCAGCCGCGATTCACGGCCACGTTGGCGTAAAAAAAACAATCGTCCCCAATGGTTACGTCATCGCCGATCGTTACCCCGGGGTAGATCACCGTGTTTTTCCCCACCGTTGTATGTTCACCGATATAGACATTGGGATAGATGGAACAATTCTCGCCGATTTGAGCGGTTGCGGCGATAAAGGCTTTTTCTGAGATCGACCCGCTTTCTGTTTTGGGCGGAAACATCAGGTTAATGACTCTGGCATAGTCCAGTCTGGGATTGTCGACCTGCAGGAGGTTGATCCCCTCGGATGTCACATCCCTGCTGACCATAACAGCAGAAGCTCTACACAGGGGAAGGTGGTCTTTGTATTTGGGGTTGGCCAGAAATGTGATATCCCCCTTGTCGGCTTCCAGGATGCCGTTGATCCCGGTGATCATTTCATCCGGGTTTCCCAGCAGGTTGGCATTCAGGGCGTCTGCAATCTCTTTGAGCGATAGGGTCTTCATAGGGTGCCTGATTGGATCAAAATGGACGATGGGATCATCGGATATATTGATGGAAGACGGGGTTATTCCCTGCCTGGTAATACAGGTCGATTATAGAAACAGTAACCGAACATTACAAGGGGTAAATACGAGTGACCCGGTCCCTGGCAAAAGCGGACCGGGTCTTTCGGATCGATGCAAGCAGTAAATCACACCGGGTGTTTAAACCCGGAACAACGGATCCTGGATGTCTGGTGGCACCGGTCTTCCCAACAGGAGATAGTTTGTGGCGGCAATCATCGACAGGTTCAACTCTGTCTGGTTGCCAAGTGTTTTTAACCCGTACTGCCCATGGTAACCGGGGTCAAAAATGACAAGGGGAACCGGATTGATGGAGTGTTTGGTGCTGATCTCCTCCAGACCTGTTTTTTTGTTGAACACCAGCATTTCATCCGCATTACCGTGGTCTGCTGTGACAATGGCCAGTCCGTTGACCGCCTCAATGGCCTCGCATATCTGAGCGACAGCCCGGTCAACCGTCTGGGCAGCGATGATGGCAGCCTGCATGTCACCCGTATGTCCCACCATGTCCGTGTTGGCGAAATTGATCAGACCAAAATCAAACCGTCCGGATTGAATAAACTGGACTGCCTGCGCGGCAATTTCAAATGCCTTCATTTCAGGTGCCAGGGCGAAGGAGTCGATCTTGTCCGATTCGATCAGGTGGTAGATCTCCTTTTTGGGGTCCAGTGGATTTCGATAACCGCCGTTGTAAAAAAAAGTAACGTGGGCATATTTCTGCGTCTCCGCCAGCCGAAACTGGTTGAGTCCAAGTTCCAGGATTCTTTTCCCGAATGGATCGGGAACCGAGGCGCCAACCATGATCCGGTTTTCCGGCATGTCGGTGTCTTCATCATAAACCATCATACCGGCAAAATAGACATCGGGTCGTCGGGAAGTGACAAATTCACTGAAGTTTTTTTCGGTAAAGGCCCGTGTCAGCTCGATTGCCCGGTCCGCCCGGAAATTCATGAAGATAACGGCATCCCCATCCCTGATGGTGGGGACGGCACCATTTTCAGCACTGATGTTGAAAGGGGGGCAGTCCTGGTCGATCAGGTCTGGATTCTTTGCCCTGAAATGGGCAATGGCCGCTGACGCAGTCGGGAAGTTGTTACCGGATTTTCCCTCCACGTGGGTGTCCCATCCTTTTTTTACCTTTTTCCAGTTCCGGTCACGGTCCATGGTGATCATTTCCCTTCCGCCACCGGAAGCAAAGCTGTATTGCCAGTCCGGGTGAGCCTGCCGGATTCCGGCGAACAGTTTTTCGAGTTGCTCAACATACTGGTCTGCGCTCTGGATGCCAACATCCCTGCCATCCAGCAGGGCATGGATATAGCATCGTGGGACTTGCTGCCGGGCCGCTTCTTCAATCACGGCGATAAAATGGTCGAGATGGCTGTGAATATTCCCGTCCGACAGCAACCCGATCAGATGCAGCGCATGGGATCGGGCCTGGGTCAGGGCAGCCTGAAGAACCGGCATCTGAAAAAAAGAGCCGTCGGCAATCGCCTCGGTAATCAGCTTGGGGCCCTGGGAGATGATTTTTCCGGCTCCCATGGTGAGATGACCGACTTCAGAACCGCCGAGGTCATTTTCACCGGGGAGTCCCACATGCCTGCCGTGTGTCAGAAGTGTCGTGCTGGCATAATTTTTCCTCAACTGGTCCACAAAGGGCGTGGAAGCCTGAAAAATGGCATTGGTATGGTCGTTTTTGCCAATCCCGTATCCATCCAGAACGATATTGATAACCGGGCGACGGTTGGCAAACCTGTCAATCAGTGACTGGAATTGATTCATCTTGCTGGGACCCTGAAGGAGTGTGAACGGTGGATCATTGAGGTGCTGGTCGATAAATGTCCATTATATCCAGATCTTTGAATTCGGGCCAACCTTTAATTGGTTCTGCACGGGGGTCTTCCCGCATCACAGAGGTCCTGCGCGAAATGCAGGGATGCGCAGTGGCCTGGCTCCCAAGACCTCAGGGAATCCGGGTTTCTCATTTCAGAAAAATGGTGTAGAATAAAAACGGAAAACACGGTCTTCTGTATGCGGAGAGATGCCCGGAACCGTTCTTCATGAAAAAGAACGTCAATTTTAACTGGAAAGCAAATGGGCGAGATACATAATTTACAGATCGTCATCTCACAGTCATCGCTTTTAAACCGATTGAACGAAGGGCATCAGAATGCGGCAGCTGCCAATGGGGCCCAGATTCTGAATCTGGTTGAGAAGGAAAAATCGATTAAAAAACTGTCGACTGTCAGTGAGTTGAGCGAAACGGAAAAAACAGAAAAAGAGGATGCCAAAAAGAGACGGATGAAAAAAGCGGCTGCAGATCGGCTGATTGATCTTTATCAGTAGGTCCGGGAGAGGCTTGCGGGAGGCGAGAAACCGCCCTGCCGTGTTCCAGGGGTTTATTGAACCTGGCGAACCAGGTGGGAAAAGTAATTAATAACTTTAGGCTTCCCATTAGTGCATGGGCTTGCACACCGTTAACAGTGACCGATCCCTTTTTTATGTTTACGGCTCAATGTACCTGAAATCACGAACAGGGCAGAATTGACTGTCTTTGTATGCGTTTATTTTACCTATAATTCTGCGTTCCTGTCCACTAAAAAATCATGATTCGCCACCCAGGACGGTATCCAGTTCATAGATCATTGGTCTTATTGTTTCATCGACCTCTTTTTCCTGTTTCAGGCGGCAGGTTTCCTCCCGGACAATTTCATCGGCCAGGAGCAACGCAATTTTCATGGCGTAATTTGACAGAATATGACCAGGCTCTTGGACGGCCAGTGTATCGATGATTTCCGTCAGTTTTTTCTGCAGTTTCAGAACGTGCTGTTCTCCGTCCGTACAATAAAAAGTATATTTTTTTTTATTGATGTCAATGGTATAGGAGTTTGCTTCTTCTGATCCTTTCATGCAATATTGATGTGGATGTTAACAAATGGTGTGGACTGTCAGTGTTATCGATCTGACTCAATGGCTAACACAGAATTTCTGTTTGGAAAAGCAAATAAAGGAAAAACGAATGCACCAAGAGAATCCGGCAGCTTCGTTTTTAAATTAGTCGAATTGGGTTTTCAAGTCAATATCCCGGACTTGTTTTTACCTGACTGATAAGATAGAAAAAATATTGAATCGACCCCTCATTCTCGAATCCCTGTTTACCTGATCGTTTCGACGGTTAAATTGACATGTACCTCTGCTCTGATGCAGGTACAACTTGGACTGCGGTGTCACGCACCCGGTCCGGGGATTGGTTTTTTAACAATGGTTATTCTTACATGTTTGTCTTATGGAATTTTTTCTGGATGTTGATGGTGTTATTCTAGACTTTGAAACGTCATTTATTGATTTTGTGCGCGATCAGTACCTGCCCGATCTGCCTGCTGACTATGTCCCCCAGAGCTGGGAAATGGCCAACGAGTTTAAGGATCTCGATATTGTTGAAGTCTGGGGCAGTTTTGTCGATTCAGATCGATTTGCCCGCCTGGATCTCCTGATCGAGGCGGAGAGCTTCAACCGACTTTCAAAACAGTATGCTGTCTACCTGATCACCAACCTGCCGGTCTCCCAGTACAACAACCGCAAGAAAAACCTGGATCTGCATCAGCTCGTTTACAGGGAGCTGACTCTGGCAGGGCATTTCAACTTCGGTGATGAAAGCTATCCTTCGAAATCGGCGGCCATTGAAAAACTGCACTACAATGGTGAGCGAATTGTGTTTCTGGACGATCACCCCGCAAACTGCAGGGATGTCAAGACCGCCTTCAGTGACAGTGAGGTATACCTGATGAGCCGACCACACAATCTTGGCATCAGGGATGAGGGCTGGATCCGGGTGGAACACTGGGATGATTTTATGGAAAGGGTCCTGTCGCGGTAAGGGCCTGTCCTACTGAAACTGCATGTTGTAGAGCTTGCAGTATTCCCCGTTGTGATCCAGCAGCTCCTGGTGGGTTCCAGATTCGACGATCCGGCCCCGCTTGAGAACGTGGATAATATCCGCATGTTGAATCGTGGACAGTCGGTGGGCAATTACCAGGGTCGTCCGGTTTTTCATCAGGTTTTCAATGGCCGCCTGGACCTCTTTTTCTGACTCTGTATCCAGCGCACTGGTGGCTTCATCCAGAATCAGGATCGGGGCGTTTTTGATCAACGCCCTGCAGATGGCGATTCTTTGTCGCTGCCCACCCGAGAGACGCACCCCCTGTTCCCCGATAATCTGTTCATATCCGTCCGGCAGTTCGGAAATGAAGCCGTGGGCGTATCCGATCTTTGCGGTTTCAATGATCTTTTCCCGGGAACAGTGGATGTCACCGTAGGAGATATTATTGGCAATCGTATCATTAAAGAGCACGATCTCCTGGGTGACGATGGCGATCTGCTCCCGCAGCGAATAAAGGGAGACATCGCGCAGGTTATGACCATCGATCCAGATATCCCCCTCTTCGGGCCGCAGATCATAAAAGCGCGGAATCAGATTGGAGAGCGTCGTTTTTCCACTGCCGCTGGAGCCCACCAGGGCGGTGATGGTCCCCGCCTGCATCGTCAAATCGATCTTGTTCAACACCGGATCATCACTGTCATAGCTGAAACGGTTGATTTGAACCCGGATCTCCTTTTGAATCGGTGGTAGTGTGATGGCACTGGGAGCGTCCTTGATCTCTGCCTCCCGGTCGATCATGCCGAAGATGCGAATGGCGGCAGCATACCCTTCCTGCAGTTTCAGGGTGATGTTGTTCATTTTTTTGATGGGATCATTCAGCATGAAGAAAGAGAGAATGAAAGAGGCAAAGTCACCCCCGGTGAGATCGTGGTGTATGATCAGGTAGCCCCCATAGGTCAGTATGGCGGCACCGCAGATGGCCCCGATCAGTTCAAGCGTCGGGTAGGAATAGGAGCCGATGCGGATGGAATTGAGAAAGGATCTGTAAAGGCTGTAGTTCTCCTTTTCAAATCGCTCGGTCTCATAGGACTCCATGTTGAAGGCCTTGACAACGCGAATACCGGTGATGGTCTCGTTCAGCAGGCTGGAAAGATCCCCGAATTTATCCAGCCGCTTGGTGGTCACCTTCTGGTTCTGCTGTCCAAATTTCGAAATGAGCCAGGCGGCTGGCGGCAGAATAAACAGGGCCAGCAGGGACAGTTTCCAGCTGCGGTAGACAAGAATCCCTACGAGGAAGATGACCTGGGGAATATCTCTCAGGGGGGCGATGATGCCGGTAATGATGGCTTCGTTGAGGGTTGTGACATCAATGGTAAAACGGGAAGTCAGCTCTCCTGTTGACTGTTTGTTGAAAAAAGAGATTGGCAGCAGGACCACCCTTTTAAAAAGCGTGTTTCTCAGTTCTCGGACGATTTTCTGACCCAGCGACCCCATGACGAAATTCTGCCCGAAAAAAGCAAGTCCTTTCAAGGCAAACAGCAGGATGACGGCCAGACCGACCAGGATGAAGCGGCTCAGGGGCCAGACTTTCCCTGAACTGAGCGAATCGATTACGTTCTTGACATACCAGGCGGGAGCGACATTCAACAGGGCGAATGCCAGCATGGAGATCGTACCAATGGCAAGTTGAAGCTTATACTTCAGTACCAGTTTTAAAATTCGTGAAAAAATATTCATGGATCCGTTACTGCCTGTTTAATTCCATCCCCCGACATAAAAACCGGTTTCCGGGCCAAAGGTCAATTTAGAAATCACTTATCATCCAGCTGATACAGCAGCAAATGGTAAGATTTGAATTTTGCGAAGCTTTCACCGTTTGTTTGACGCTGCAGGTATTTGTATTCTATTTTCTGCAACCTTTTTTTATACTTCCAGCGGATGAGCCTGGAAATCCGGGGGTAATTGGTGTCCAACACATAAAAGATCAGGTCATAAATCGGGTGAATGGCGTTGTGAAGAAAATCATCCACAATATCGATGCTGGGGGCTGTCTGACGGGTGATATCAATGTCTTCCAGCTGCTTGAGCGGATGGTCCGCAACGGTGCTGTAGAATTTTTTCAAATCATGCCCGCCACCGATGGGACTGGTTCCATCCACGTCCCTGCGAAAGAAATCACAGATTAGAATATGGCCGCCTTTATTGAGAAACCGCATATTCTGGGAGAATGAATCCGACAAAGGGATATATTGGAAGCTCTCACTGAACAGGATCATGTCGTAGCGCTTGTCCGTTTCCAGTGCTTCATACCCGCACTCAAATATTTCAGAGCGATCACCGACAAATTTCCGAACATGGCGTGTCAGGTTCGGGCTGGGAGAGACGCAGTCAACTGTATATCCCAGGTCCAACAGTTTTTCCGCGAATTTGCCGGCGCCACAGCCGACATCCAGGATCGTTTTTGTTGATTCGGGAATGTGGGAGACAATAAAATTGGCGTAGTTTTCCTGGGCCTTGGCTACATTGGCGGTTTCAACCGTCAGACCATCGGTCCAATATCCATAATGAAGGTATTCCGTGTTGAAAAACTGTTTTGCCAGGATCAGACCGATATCCAGCCCGATTTCCTTGAAATCAACTTTTTTCTTTTTTTTCATGATTCATTCCGCAGCCTTCCCGGGCCACGTTTATTCTGCCTGTTAGGGTTATTCAGGGTTCCTCGCGAGTAACGGTATATCCCATTCAATTGTCATACCTAAACTGGAGTGCGACAGGATCTGTCCACCGCGATTTTTGGCGTGCGGTGGTTGCAGAAATTCAGCTGATGATTGGATTGAACACCGTGGACCCGTCTCTCAACACGCGAACGTGTTTCTCATCCGTCATGTCCACGACCGTTGACGGCAAGCCCCCGGGAGTATCTCCGCCATCGATATAGAGGTCGACACGGTCACCAAAAATCCGATGTGTCTGTTGAAAACAGGCGACACTTTCTCCAGCCGAGATGTTGGCACTGGTCCCCACCAGAGGGGTATCGACGATACCCACCAGCTGGCGGGCGATGCTGGAGGATGTCATCCTGAATCCAAGGGTTTCATCTGGATGATTCAATGCTGCCGCCAGATCACCCTTGCGCTTCAATACAGCCGTCAGAGCACCCGGCCAGTATTGCTTCAAGATGGTTTTCTTAACCGGGGTGAGGTCGTCTGCGTATCGTTCCAGCATTTCCCAGCTGTCAATCAGCACCAGCAGCGGCGCTTCTCTGGCCCGCTGCTTCAGGGAATAGATCTTTTCAACCGCCTCAGAGGATCTGGCCAGGCAACCGAGGGCATAAAACGTTTCGGTTGGAAAAACCATGGTGCCGTGATTGATCAACAGGTCCCTGATCATCTCGATTTCCTGATCCTGGAAAGGATAGCGAATAGTAAGCATATAAGCATACTTCTGACGGATAGATTGACCTGTGGTCACTCCCGGGGAGCGATCAACCCCTTCCTTGCTGCCGGGCAGGGATGTCGGCTGTTTTAAAAAGACGACCTGCGACTCAAATCATCTGACGAATGCATTGAATTTTTTCAATTAGAGCATGAGGTCCGTCTGTATAATCTTTAACCATAGCACTTGCACAGCCCGAAGTCCAGTATGCATAATATTCTGAAATAATAAGGTAATACTTTCTGCCAGAGCAAAAATGGCGGGAAATGATCAAAATCGAGGGAGAATGAGGTCATCAACCGGGATCCGATTTTCAAGATTTAGGTTGGTTTTTATCTCCATCATGGCTAAAGTTGAGTAATCAACAGTCAAACAACACTGAATCGAATCTTGGTTGACGATGAAGAGAATCTTATTTTTGCTGATTTGCGGCTATCTGGGTGTCATGCTGCAGAATGTTTCCGGATATGCCCGAAAGGATCTGGAAACACTCAAGCAGACGAAAATATGCCGGGGATGCGATCTAAAAGGCGCCGATCTAAAGGATGTCGATTTAACCCGTGCTGATCTCCAAAAATCCAATCTGGACCAGGCCAATTTCAGCGGTGCCGACCTGACCGGTGCCAACCTGCATGGGGTTACCTATGAAAAAGCGTTTTTCGAAGATGCGATCTGGGTCAATGGCGAGCCGTGCAAACAGGGGTCATTTGGAAAATGCCTGACAGACAATCAGACGATTGTTAAAAACACGAAAACCTGTCTGAAGTGTCAGCTGCCTTTTTTCCTGCTGAAGGATATCTTTCTGGTCGGGGCGCTGTTAAAAGAGTCGAACCTGGAAGGCACCGACATGTCGGGATCGACCCTGATCAACTCGGATCTGAGTGAGGTAAATTTTACCGGAGCGAATCTTGAGAGGGTCAATCTGACAGGTTCGGATGTTGCCGGTGCCGTCTTTACCAATGCCAACCTGTCCGGTGCCATCTGGCCGACCGGTGAGGTGTGTAAAAAAGGATCCCTGGGCATGTGCAAGACAGCGGCCTACGACAGCCTGATTCAGAAAAGGAACTGCACCGGGTGTATTCTCAACCAGATGCACCTGCCCAACGAGAATTTTCAGAAAGCGGTCATCAAAGATACCAATTTAAAGGACAGTAACTTTAAGGGGTCCAATTTCTCCGGGTCTGAGCTAACGAAGACCGATTTCTCCGGCAGCGATCTGTCTGGAGCGATTTTTGCCGGGGCCGACCTGGGGAATTCTGATCTCAGCCGTACAAAGCTGATGGCGGCGGATTTTACAGATACCAATCTCAGAAACGCCAATCTCAGTTTTGCGGATCTGACGGAAGCCCGAATTGAGCAGACAAAATTCGGAAGCACAGCCTTTGTGGGAGCGAACCTGTCCAAAATTGTCCTGACCGATGTCGACCTGAGAAATGTGCTATTTACCAATGCCAACCTGAACAAGGTCCAGTTCAAAAACGTGCAGTTTGCCAATGCCGATTTTTCCGGGGCTGTCTGGATCAACGGTCAGCGTTGTCAGCAGCAGTCCGTTGGATTCTGTATCACACCCAATGTCAGGAAGGCGCTTGATTTAAAGCGCTGTGACAACTGCAGTCTGCCCTATGGATATTTCAGAGGCAGTGACCTGAAAAAGGTCCAGCTTCCAAAGGCGGATCTGTTTCGAGCTGATTTTACGGCGGCGGATCTGACAGAGGCCCGTATCAGCGATGCCAAAATAACGGAATCCTCTTTTCGACAGGCGCGTCTCGTCAGGAGTGCCATTGTGAATTCTGACCTGACCCAATGCAGTTTCGAGAATGCAGATCTGACGGACGCGGATCTGAGCGGTTCCAATCTGACGGGATCCACCTGGCCGGATGGTCAGATATGTCAGGAAGGGTCTGTCGGCATCTGCCGGACGGAAACCCTAGTCACCCTGATCAACAGCAAGGGTTGCCTCAATTGCAGCCTGATGTACGCCAATCTGAAAAACCGCTCGCTGGTCTGGTTTAAACTCAATAACACCAACCTGAGGGGGGCAAATTTGGCCGGTGCGAATCTGACCGGTACGTTTCTAAGAAATACCGACCTTACCGGGGCCAACCTCACCAATGCGAAGCTGATCAGTGCAGAACTGAAAGGCGCCAGGATTGATAATGCAAACCTGACCAATGCCGATCTCAGTGGCGCAGTCTGGGTAGACGGCAGAATCTGCAGTCAGAACTCGATCGGAACGTGCAACTGATGATCCAGAACCGATACCGGGATGGGGTGCTTTTCGGATTGAATGATTGAATATAACTGACAAAATGAATAAAAACAGTCCGGTACTTCTAATCCTGGCAGCGGGCGCAGGGAGTCGATACGGTGGGTTGAAACAGCTGGATGGGTATGGTCCGAACGGTGAAACCATTTTGGACTATTCCATCTTTGATGCGATCAGAAGCGGGTTTCGAAAAGTGGTTTTCGTGATTCAGCGGGAGCATCTGGATCTCTTTGAAACCCGTATTGTTCCGAAATTCAGGTCCAAAATCGAAATCGGTTACGCGTTTCAGGATATCCATGATCTGCCTGCCGGACTGCCTTCTCCAGTTAACAGGGAAAAGCCGTGGGGAACCGGGCATGCGGTCTTGAGCGCCCGGAAAGAAATATTCCAGCCATTTGCTGTGATTAACGCCGATGACTTTTACGGGCAGGGTGCATTTCAGACCATGGCCGACGAACTTCAACAACTCGACCCGCAATCCAGTAATTTCTTCCTGATGGGGTACCAGGTTGCCAATACACTCTCCGAACATGGTTATGTCTCCCGGGGTCTGTGTGGTTCCCAAAACGGATTTTTAACCGACATCAAGGAATTGACAAAAATCACAAAGACTGGAGACCGGATCCATTACAGGGAAGAGCGCTCGGACCAGTCCCTTGACCCGGACGCGATTGTCTCCATGAATTTCTGGGGGTTTACCCCCCGGATGTTTGAATTCATTGAACAGGGTTTCAAGCGGTTTATCCGGGAGAATGTCAACAATCCTGACGCGGAATACTATATTACCCGCCCGGTGGATGAGGCCATCAAGGACAAGCTGGCGAATGTCAAACTGCTGGCAACCAGTGAAAAATGGTTGGGCGTCACTTACATCGAGGATAAAGCAGCCGTGGTTCAGGGTATCCGGGATCGAATTGAAAAAGGCCTGTATCCCGAGTCACTGGCCCTGGAATCGAATTGAGGGACACTTTCCGCTTTCCGATTGACGACCGGGAATGGATGTAATATTTATAAATATCAATTAGAAAAGGTAACTATTCGGCAGATTCCGCTAAAGCGCCGAAACCTGAATGTAATTGAACGTATTCATGGACGTCTTCCGCGACCAATCCGTTCAATCACATACCGGTCTCGTCGCTGAATAATCGCTAAATGTGCTGAACAGTGACTGGAAGAGTAAAGATATCGGTTTTATCAGGTCATACCCGGGTGACTGTTTGTTCCGGTTTGATCTGAAATAGGGATTACAGTAATTTATTTTGTAGTGTGACAGGCATAATGGTAATAAACAATGAAGCTATCTGATTATCTTGATGAATCCGGTATTTTACTGGACATCACCGGGGACAGCAAGACCGACATCCTATCGAAGCTGGTGGAGATATTGACCCATTCCATCACTACTCTGAACGGTCCGCAAATCGTGAAAACACTGGAGGACAGGGAAAGACTGAAGACAACCGGGATCGGCTCCGGAATTGCAATTCCCCATTGTAAAAGCGCTGAGGTCGACAGGGTTCATGTGGTGATTGGGATATCCCGGGCAGGAGTAGAATTTGATTCACTGGACCAGAAACCGGCCCATTTTTTCTTCCTGCTTGTCGCACCTGAGAATGCCGGCTCCGAACATCTCAAGGTGAGTGCGAAAATCGTTCGTTTGGTCAGGGATGACAAGATCAGGGCGGATCTTCTGGAATTGAACACCTCGAAAGAGGTACTCGAATATATTCAACAGAAAGAGGATCCGTCAGAGTAGTGCCGGTCTTTTACCGGCGTGAAACCCATTTATGGATTTGAAAAGATAATGACGGACATCGTGGTCATGACCCATGGGAATCTGGCGGCGAAGCTGGTTGAGACTGTCGCACAGATCACAGAGCAGCCTGTCAAAGCGATTCCTGTCTGTTTTGAGTTTGATCGGGATCAGGCGGAATACACCCAGCTTATTGCGGATGTCTTCAGCCGGCTGGGTCCGGACCGGCCGGTCATCATTCTCACCGATCTGTTCGGTGGTACACCGAGCAATATTGCCTTTCCCTACGTCAAAAAAGGGAAGGTCGAAGTGATCACGGGTTTGAACCTGCCGATGCTCATGTACCTGGTTACCCAGTCTGAAGAAAAGAGTTTTGAGGAGTTGTGTGAAGGTGCCCACAAAGCAGGACAGGATGGCATCATCATCGCAGGGCAGTTTATGTCCTGATGCCACTGTCCAGGTCCGGTCAAGGGGGTTTTGATTTCCATGGAAGAAACGGTCTATGCGCGACGGCTGGCTGCCAGGGTATTTGATCTGATGCTGGCAGGACTTTTGATTCTGGTCATTGAAAAGCTGGTCGACGGGTTTTCAATGAATCTGCTCCTGGCATTTGTCCTGTATAATCTTGCTGTTGCTGTCTGCAACGGCCGGAGCTTCGGGAAATATGTCTTCGCATTGAGGGTCCGGACACGCCAGAACGGATTCCAGGGTGTTTTCAGCCTTGTTCTGAGAGAGCTGCTGCTGCTGTTGTTGCTTCCCATTGTTTTTCTGAATTTTTTGAGTATATCACCGCTGCCGCTGCATGACCGGATATCCGGCACGAAGGTAATTCGTGATGAAACCTAAGAATGCCATCATCCGCTGTCCTATTCATGGTTCCATTTCTGTCACGCCGAGAGAACTGGCGCTGATAAACAGCCCCTATTTCCAACGTCTGCGGTATATCTCCCAGCTGGGATTTACCTCTTTTGTTTTCCCGGGCGCAGTCCACACCCGTTTTTCCCATTCACTGGGTGTGATGCATCTGGCGGGGCGGGTGTATGACCAGTTGACCCAGAATCGCTATCATACGCTGGCGGATCACTACAGCAAAACGCAACTGAACTATTTCCGCCGTATCCTGAGATTTTCGGCCCTGTTGCACGACATGGGACATCCCCCCTTTTCCCACGCAGCAGAATCGCTGCTGCCGGATCTTGCCGCCCTGGATTTTCCTGCTCCTCTCAAGGGAAAGCGGGAGGGGCAGGCGACACACGAGGACTTCTCCCATCTGTTGGTCTACCATCTGGCCCATACCGCATCCCTGCTCTCGATGGACGAAGCGGTGGATGTGATCGGGATTCTTTCGAAGAATCGGCAGCCGTCGGAACGGATGAATGACACCTCCGGCAATCCCATGATTTATCCGCTTTTGTGCCAGTTGATCAACGGAGAGATTGATGTGGATCGCATGGACTATCTCCTGCGGGATTCATACTATGCCGGGGTCCCTTATGGGAAATTCGACCTTGAGAGACTGATCAGCTCTTTTTCCTGCTGGGTGGAGGAGGACTTGAACTGTTACCTGCTGGCGATTGACGGAGAAGGGGTTCCGTCGTACGAGATATTTCTGCTGGCGAGGATCCACATGTTCTACCAGATTTATTTTCACAAGTCCCTGGGTGCATACCGGCACTATCTGAAAAAAGCCTTTGAGGAAAACGAGATCCTGCTGGAGATCGACAGCTCACTGGAAGGTTTTCTGAACTTGACGGAAACGGCGCTGCTGGAGGAGTTCAGACGGAAAAAAGATCGCAAATGGTCGGGCAGGATTTTTAATCGCATCCCGGCGAAGAATCTGATTCGGGTTCAGGACGGGGAGGTAAAAAAGCTGGCACAGCTGAATGCGGTCAAAAGCCTGCTGGATGAAAAAGGGATCGAAACAATCCTCTCCTGTTCGTCGAACCAGTATTCATCACAGATCCGAAACCGGAAGAATGACCAGGAGACGATTCTGGTCATTGATGAGGCCTTTGGCAACCGCACCATTTTACCCCTGGCGGAAAAATCTTCCCTGTTGGGGGAAACGGAAAAAATGATCGAAATCACCCAGCTCTATGTGCACCGGGAAGATTATGAATCAGCTATCGCGGCGATTCAGAAGCAATTTCGCGATTCTTCCCTGTTCCTTTGACGGGCTCCCTTTCAGACGCCTGTTGCTCCCCCATTGATATAGATGACCTCTCCCTGGATGTAACTCCCGGCTTCGGACAACAGGAACAACACCATATTGGCGATATCAGCCGGCTGACAGGCGCGGCCGAAGGGCAGGCTGTCATACAGGGTTTTCATGTCATCCACCCCCACCATTCTGTTTCCCATATCGGTTTCCACCAGGCCGGGGGCGATGGCATTGATACGAATGTTATATTGCGTCTCTTCCTTGGCAATGGTTTTGGTCAATGCCTCCAGGCCGACCTTGGCGATGGTGTAGGGGCCGCCATGGGCTGGCAGACTGAGGGTAATGGAGGATGAAATATTGATGATCTGACCGCCCCCCTGGGGCCGCATGGTTGTCAAAGCCTCCCGGATGCAATAATAGGGACCGTATAAATTGGTTTTCAGGATCTTGTCCCACTCCAGGGAACTGGTATCATGGATGGTATTGCCCCAGGAGGCGAGACCGGCGTTATTGACGAGAATATCGATGTTCCCGAGATCGGCCCTGATTTGACCGAATGTCTGCTTCACCGTTTCCTCGTCGGAGACATCACATTGATAGACGTGACATGTTCCACCCATCTGGTCGATCTGGGTTTTGAGTGCCGCTGCGGGTTCCGGCTTTTTTCGAAACAGAATGGCCAGATCAGCACCGGCTTCGGCCAGTTTAAATGCAATTCCGCGCCCGATGCCGCGCCCTGCGCCGGTGACGACAGCCTTTTTGCCTGACAGTTCCCCCATAGGACCCCCTTTCTGTGTGTGTAGTGTTCTGGCTTTTTTCCTGTTCCCGGACCCGAATGTCCGGTTTTCAGGGTTATCTGTTTCACCCGCTTTGTCAAACACCGGATGAACCTGGGTGCACCAAAAACATGTGGGTATGGGATCATAGAGGCTTCAAGAGGTTATTTGTTCAGAAAAACGCATGAATCCATCCTTGGCGCTCCTGGAATCCATCCCTGGCTTCCAAGGTTTTCTGAACAAACAACCTCTTTCCGCTTACAGGTATCCACACATATTTGGTGCACCCATGAACCTAGCGATACCGGCACAGGTCCGGGCAGATCCAGAAACGCTAACCGGGGCTTGAACCTGTCAAGGGGGTCTGATCCGAAGTCAGGTGCCCTTCTGTTTTCAACATGTCAAGCAGTTGCTGCGAGGTGGCTTTGTCTTCCGCCCCGTCATTTCTAAGTCTCGGGGTTTCAACGTGCAATACGTGGTTTAGGACCGCGGCCGCCTGATCATACTTTTTTTCGCTGATCAGGTATTGGGCTTTCTGGATGTAGATGGCGGTATAGAGGGGATCAACCTTTTCAGCCTGCTCGATGAGCTGAAACGTTTTTGCCTTGTCTCCTCCCAGAAATTCCGGGATATGGTAGTACCAGCCCGCCAGACCCAGGATGGCGTTGACGTTCTTAGGATTCAGCTGAACGGCCTTTTCCAGCCATTCCCGGATCTGGGTTCGCATGTAAATGGTGTTCATCACTCCTTTCACCAAGGCGTTGTCCCCATGAACCAGGGCATGCCAGAGGAAGGCGTTTGAGTTGGAAGTATCGGTGTTGATGGCAATTTTACCGAACCGGATGCCCTCTCTTAAGTGCTTGAGGCGCTCTTCTTTGCTGACCGACCGTTTTGTGGCCAGTACCCAGTAGCAGCGCGTGATCTTCCAGTGGATTCCGGGGCGCTCCGGCTCTGCTGCAATCGCCTTTTTGTAGTAATCAATGGCGAGCTCGATGTTTTTGGGGATTTCCCGGGTCAGGTAGAGCTGATCAGCGATATTTTCGTAATATCGGGAGTGGAACCGGGCCGTCAGATCGGACTCGGCCCGGATATTGACGGTTGCTGCCAGTCCCAGGCAGATAAGAAGTGCCAGCTTCAGAACGGTTGAAAGGGATGGGGTTGGTCCTGCAGAATAAACGCGTATCTTCATGATTCCCCCGCACTTCAGGAACGAACCAGTGTGCAAACGATCCGTCTGCTGCTTCTGGGACCGTCGAATTCGCAAAAAAAGATATTCTGCCAGCGGGAGAGCCCCAGGGCCCCGTCGATAATGGGGATGGACTCACCCGGCCCCACCAGACCTGCTTTGAGGTGTGCGTCTCCGTTGCCATCCTGCTGATCGTGAAGCCACACCCCCCGGGGGATGATTTTTTGCAGCAACTGGATGACATCGGTCTGGACGCTGTCATCCCAGTTTTCCTGGATCATGATGGCGGCGGTCGCCCCCTGGGCGTAAACATTCACAAGACCGTCCCTGATACCGCTCTGTTGAACGATCGCCTGGACCTGGGGGGTGATATCAACCAATATCTCTCTCTGGTGCGTCGAAATTTCGAAACCCTTTGCCATAGTCCGTCTTTTGATACCCAAGATGCCCTGCCGGGCAAAATCATCACTGAAAAAATAGTCGCCGGAGCAAAAAACCCGGTTGTTTTGATTTTCTTGAAAAGGGTTGTTATTGTCAAACAACAATTAAACATTTTTTGAAACACGTCACCACAGAGACACGGAGATCATGGAGGAAAATAAGCTCTGCTGAATCAATGTCGTTCACTTCAGCGACTGGTTCCGCACCAACGGTTCCGATTTTCAAGAAACGCATGAATCCTTCCTGGAGCTCCTGGAAGCCATCCCTGGCTTCCAAGGTTCTTGAAAACCGGAACCGTTGGTGCTTCGCAGGAAAAGGGTGTTTAAGTTAACGGCATTGTCTGCTTGATGACAGGTACGGGAATGCATCACTATTTTTAAGGTTTCGTTGTGCCCGCCCCGGGGCATGCTAGCTGAAACGCTTTGTAACGGCTGGAATGGTGACCGGATCGCCCGGTTAATCAGCTGAACAGGAACCATTTTTTTATTGAACCGACAGGTTGATATGAGTGACACACTGATCCTGACAAAACCGGACGACTGGCACCTGCATCTCAGGGACGGCGAATATATGGCGGCGGTCGTTAAAGACACGGCCCGCTGTTTTGGCCGGGCCCTGGTCATGCCGAATCTTCCCGATCCGATACGTACCGTGGCGGATGCAGCCGCATACAGAGAGAGAATTATCCGGGCCCTGCCCCGGGGATCCGATTTCCAGCCGCTGATGACGCTCTACCTGACAGCTTCGACTCCGGTGTCCGAAATTGACAAGGCCCTGAAATCCGGTTTTATAAATGCGATGAAATTCTATCCGGCCGGAGCGACTACCCATTCCAATGCAGGTGTCCGGTCCTGGCAGGAGGTGATTCCGGTGCTTGAACGGATGCAGGAAACCGGTCTGCCGCTCTCCATCCACGGTGAAGTGACAGACACCGCTGTCGATATCTTCGATCGCGAAAAGGTTTTTGTCGAGACCGTCCTGACAGAACTGGTGAAAGCCTTCCCGGCACTGCGGATTGTCCTGGAGCATCTCTCCACGAGAGAGGCCGTACAATTTATCGAGGGAGGCCGTGACAACATTGCGGCCACGATCACCCCCCATCACCTGCTGCTGACCAGAAACGACCTGCTGGTGGGGGGTATCAAACCCCACTATTACTGCCTGCCCATTGTGAAAACAGAAGCAGATCGCCAGGCGCTGCTTAAGGCCGCAACCAGCGGTAATCCGCGGTTTTTCCTCGGAACGGACAGTGCCCCGCATGCCCGGGGGGACAAAGAAACAGCGGTCGGAAGGGCGGGCATCTACAGCGCCGATTTCGCCATGTCACATTATGCCGAAGCCTTTGCATCCGTGGGACGGCTGGACCGCCTGGAAGCATTCGCCAGCTTTTTTGGTGCTGATTTCTACGGGCTGCCGCGACATTCAACCGCCATCATCCTGGAAAAGGGAGTTGGGAAGCAGATACCGCCTCTCCTGGACTATCATGACCGCAAACTGGTTCCTCTCCGGAGCGGTGATGTGCCAACCTGGCAGGTGACGGGAATCACCTCCCCTGAACCGACTGGATAGTCGAACCTGCTGGGACAAAAGAAGAACGGCTTATGATTGGTGCGATTGCAGGTGATATTATCGGTTCTGTTTACGAGCGGAATCCCATCAAGATCCGGGAATTCCCCCTGTTTTCAACGGGGTGCTGTTTCACAGACGATTCGGTCCTGACCATTGCCGTTGCCAGGGCCATCCTGGAGGGAACGGGGTACCTGGCGGCTATTCAGCAGCTGGGACGACAATACCCCCATGCCGGCTACGGGGGAACGTTTATTCGCTGGCTGTTTGCAGAAAATCCCGAACCATACAACAGCTGGGGCAATGGCTCCGCCATGCGTGTCAGCGCAATCGGATTTGCCTTTGACGATCTGGAGCGCGTGCTTTTAGAGTCAGAGCAAAGCGCACGGATCTCCCACAACCATCCGGAAGGGATCAAAGGAGCGCAGGCGACGGCTGCAGCGGTCTTTCTCGCGAGAACAGGTACTGACCGGGAAGGGATCCGGACAGAGATTGAAAACCGGTTTGACTATGATCTGTCACGGACATTGGCCAATATCCGCCCCGGATACCGCTTTGATGTCTCCTGCCAGGGCAGTGTTCCCGAAGCAATCATCGCTTTTCTGGAGTCGAGTTCATACGAGGACGCGGTACGCAATGCCATCTCCCTGGGCGGCGATAGCGATACCCTCACCTGTATTGCCGGTGGCATCGCGGAAGCTTACTATGGCGGGGTTCCCCATTTTATTATCGCAAAGGTCCATTCAACGCTGACAGATGATCTCTGGCAGATTGTGCAACGCTTCTATCAGACATTTCAGTTACCTTTCACCGATTTTGTGATGTCTCTGTGATGGTCGATCATCCGGGAAAGGGAACTGACCCGACCCTGGATATCGTCCCATGAACGGGGAAATCCGCGTGCGCTTTCCGAACAAATGCATGAAAAGAGGGTTTTTGTGCTGAATAGAGCAGGTGGGTATCACAGGCACAGTCGCTGGACCCGAAACCTATGCGTGGAGCGGTTATCCGTTGATCGGTGCGCAGCAAACGGATCCAGTCATGTTCACGTCTGACTGGATCCGTGGTGTACCAGATCTCGCTGATCCCGGCGACCGGTTTCAGATAGTCAATATGCCAGTGGGGTCGCTGGCTGTCCCTGCCATGGTGGGCGGTTCTTGCCCGCAAGCCCCCAGGCCCGAAAGCGCTGCCGCAGTATATATACCACCCCGCCTCGCCGCAGAACAGACCCAGTTTCCCCACAGCCACGCTGAAAGGCGCTCCGACTTCCAGAATCAGGGCGTAGGTGCCGGTCTCCGACCGTCTCATCATCAGGGCTCCGGATTCTGGATCAAGCTGTTTACAATCGTTCCAGCTGGACCCCGAACTCTTCCTTGATGGACAGTCTCAGGTCCTTGTCCAGTTCCATGCCGGCATAGCGGATTTCGATGATGATTTTCCGGATCACCACATTGAGATCATCGGCGTCCGAACTCTCCTCAATCAACCTGTTGATTCCTGCTCGACGCAGGTTTTCGACCACGGTATGGCGGATGCGCTGCTTGACCTGATCGATGGTGGCATCTTTTTCGTTACGGAAAAAGTACTCGATTTCAGCCTGGTTTTTCCCGACCAGGGCTAGCGTAATCCACTTTGTATACATGTTTCCGCCGGTTTTCGTCGGTTGCGAATAGCTGTTGACGCTGACGATACAGAAACTGACCGCCAATGCAACGGAAACAAGACGAGATAAGATAGCATTCATAACATCACCTTTTTCAATTCCGGGTGTTTATTGATAACCAGATTATTCATTCTGATAGGTGGCGGGTTCCGAAGGACGAACCTGTACTTTTCCGGTTATATCCCCTATCGGCAGACAGGAAATAAACTTGAGGAAAAGCGGAACGATGGTCCCTTCCCAATCAGATAGAAAAACAGAACTGATTCTTTAGCGGCATCTGCCAGAATAACTTTAATCTCCTCTTATTTTAAACTCTTGTGGGCGATTTCATAGACATCTCGCGATAGATCGGAGATTTTGAGAATTCGTTTGATCCCGGCCTTCATCAGGGACTGTCGCCGGTTGTCGAATTTTCGCCAGCGTGTCAACGGCGTCAGCAACCGTGAAGCGATTTGCGGATTGACGGTGTTCAGCCGGACAATCTGATCCGCCAGAAACCGGTACCCGGATCCGTCTTCCGCGTGAAACTGGATGTGATTGACGCTGCAAAACGTTCCGATGAGCGCCCTGATTTTATTGGGATTGTTGATGTCAAACCGCGGGTGGGTCAGCAGCGTTTCGATCTGGTTGATATCGGTCAGCCTGGACGCAGCCGCGATGCCAAACCAGATATTCATGACCAGTGGATCATCCTGCCATTTCTCACTGAAAGCATCCAGCGCCTGTTGTCTGCCCGGATAGTCCCGATTGGCCAGAAATGTCAGCGCCTGCATTTCATCGGTCATGTTGCTGGCCCTTGCATACTGTTCCTGGCAGAGTTGGAGCGTGGCATCGTCGTCCAGTGCCGTCAGGTAGCCCAGGGCCATGTTCTTCAGGCTGCGTTGACCCACGGTTTTGGCGTCTACGCTGAACGGACCCCTTGCCTGGTTTTGATGATAGACGTCAAGCAGCGTTTCCCGCAGGATCTCAGCCAGCACACCCTTTGCCGTTTCGCGAACCGTGTGGATCGCGGCTGCATCAACGGTCTCCAGTTGCTCAGCCAGGAAGGATTCGCTGGGAAGCGAGAGCATCTGTGCCACAATGGCCTTGTCCAGGCTGTCCGTCGACAGGATCTGTTGAAAAGCAACCGCCAGTTCGCGGATGCTCGCTCGAATGGATGTTTTCAATGCCTCTGTGGAAGGCGCTTTTTTGACCTTCCTGATCTCCTGCAGCATCAGCCGGGTCATGAATTTCTGGGATGCCTCCCAGCGATTGAATTCGTCGGTGTCGTGACGCATCAAAAAGAT
>Ga0180009_10001453_pt1 | contig 29027 bp, 22 predicted proteins | sample OS_PC_MetaG_FD_123537 | JGI IMG/M metagenome (GOLD analysis project Ga0180009, IMG submission 123537) | Groundwater microbial communities from the Aspo Hard Rock Laboratory (HRL) deep subsurface site, Sweden - OS_PC_MetaG | ecosystem: Environmental > Aquatic > Deep subsurface > Groundwater... | reverse complement strand
TGCAGACGACCGGCTTGTTGGCCTGAAACAGGCTCATGAACCCGCGAACGTTGCGGGACATCATCTGGTAGTCGATCATCGGGTCCCAGACCCGGCCCGGATCGTGATTGCCGGCCTGGACCTGGGCGTCCAGGGGCGATCCGGGCCGGCTCAGGCCGAACCCGGCTCCCTTTTTTCCCTCGAGGGGGTCGAGCATCTGCTCGGCGCTGTCCACCAGGTCGTACCCGCCGCAAAACCCTTTGCCCCGGCCGGACAGGGCGATGACGTGCACGGCCGGGTCCAGGTCGGCCCGCTCGACGCACGCGGCCAGTTCGACCGGCATGTCCATGGTGATGCCGTTGCCCCGATGCGGGCGGTTCAAGGCGATCCGGGCGATACGGCCCGTGACCTCGTAGGTCATGGTCTGGAGCGTATCCATGGCGCGCCTATTCGTAGATGATCTCTTCGGACAGTTCTTCCTCGGTCAGGGGCACGTCGGCCGCAATGTCTCGCCCCTCGACGCCCTTGGACAAGACCTCCTTGAAGTACTCGTGCTGGATGATCGTGTTCTGAATCTCGGTTGTGCCGGTCCAGATGGTGCACAGCCGGGAGCCCCGCAACTCCCGCTCGATGGGCAGGGCGTTGGTGTACCCGATGCCGCCGAGAATCTGCATGCAGTCGTTGAGAACCTCCCACTGGGTCTGGGTCGAGAACTTTTTGACCTCGGAGACCAGCCGGCGGCGATAACCGGCCGGGCCCAGTTCCTTTTCGACGATTTCGGCCACGGTATGAGCAAAGGCCGTCACGGCGTCCAGCTTGGTAATACAGTCGGCGATCTTGAAGTTGACGCCCTGATAGTTGCGGATGGTCTGGCCGAAGGCCTTGCGACGGTTGGCGTACCGCGCGACCAGGGCCAGGGAGGCCCAGGCGCTGACGGCCCCGGAGGCCAGGCGCTCGGGGATCATCATCTGCCAGAAAATCTTGGTGGCCTGGTGTTCCTCGCCGACCAGGTTTTCGGCCGGCACGCGCACGTCCTTGAACAGCAACCGCCCCGTGCCATTGCCCCGGGCGCCCATCAGGCCGTAGACGTGTTTGACCGAAACCCCCTCGCCGCGATCCACAAGGAGCAGGCTCATGGATTCATGGGGCGCCGCGTCCGGCGCGGTCTTGGCGTACACGGCGAAATAGTCCGCCCCTTCGGCCCCGACCACGAACCGTTTCTGGCCGTTGAGGATGTAATAATCGCCGTCCCGGCGGGCCGTGCTGGTCGCGCCGAAAAAGTCGCTCCCGCCTCGGGGTTCGGTCAGGGCCTCGGCGCAGAACCTGGTCCCAGCCAGGGTAGGTTTGAGATACTTCTCCTTCTGCTCGTCCGTCCCGTAGACCTTGATCGTCTCGCCCACGATGGACACCAGGCTGTACTGGCAGCTAAAGCAGATGCCCAGGGGCCCGATCTCCTCCAGGGCGATCAGTTCCTCGTTCCAGGTCAGGCCCCGCCCCCCCCATTGACGCGGGAAGCGCAGCCCCAGCAGGTTCCGGCGGCCGGCCTCCTGGAGGAATTCCGTGGGAAAGGTGATCCGGTCGGCGTCCATGTCCAGAATCATCTGTCGGGGCACGCTCTTGACCAGGTCGCGCACCTCGTCCCTCAGCTTCTTCTGCTCCTCGGACATCAATACTTCAAACATATCTTTCTCCTTTCACCTGGGTATCCCGATATAAAGTGGCCGGAGGCATCATAAGCCGCCTCAAGTCCTTCCGCATCCCCTGAAAAGGGGAGCCGCCGGCTTCGACTACCGTCTGCCCGTATGCCTTCAGCATACCCCAATCGGCCCGGTCGGGTAAAGCCGGTAATCACCTGGCCAAGGTTTGAAGCTCCCCTCGGGAGGCCATGAGAGGCCGGCCCTGGAACGCCGCCAACCGAGAATGGATAAATCACCTTTCATGTCCGTCTTGACATTAAGCCCGCCAGCGGATATATTTTGCCCAAATATCTCGCTTGTGGGGGGGGTTCCATGCGCCTTATCACCAGGTCTGATTTCGACGGTCTGGCCTGCGCCGTGCTCTTGGAAGAAATCGGTCTTATCGACGACTACAAGTTCGTTCACCCCAAGGACGTCCAGGACGGGCTGGTCACGGTGACGGACAACGATATCCTGGCCAACGTGCCATACGTGGACGGCGCCGGATACTGGTTCGATCATCATTCCAGCGAGGAAGAGCGCCTGGAAATTACAAAGAATTTCGAATTCAAGGGGGCGGTCAAAGCGGCCCCGAGCTGCGCACGGGTCATTTACGACTATTTCGGCGGCGCGGAAAAATTCAAGATGTTCGACCAAAGCGGCCTGATGAAAGCCGTGGACAAGGCCGATGCGGCCCGGTTCACCGCGGCGGAAATCATGCAGCCGGAAGGCTGGGTCCTGCTGTCCTTCGTCATGGACCCCCGCACCGGCCTGGGCCGGTACCACGACTACCGGATCAGCAACCTGGACCTGATGCGGGACATGATCAAGTACTGCCGGACCATGAAGGTCGAGGACATCATCAAGGTCTCGGACGTGGAAGAACGGGTCAAGCGGTATTTCGATCAGGAACCGGCCTACGAGATGATGCTCCGGGGCAACAGCCACGCCGACGGCAACGTCATCATCATCGACCTGCGGCCCGTGGACGAGATTCTGTCCGGCAACCGTTTTATCGAATACGCCATCTATCCGGAACAGAACGTGTCCGTGCGCATCATCTGGGGCAAGGCCCATCAGAACGTGGTCATCACCGTCGGCCACAGCATCCTCAACCGCACCTGTCAGTCCGACGTGGGTTCCTTGATGCTCAAGTACGGCGGCGGCGGCCACAAGCAGGTGGGCACCTGCCAGATACCGACCCCGGAGATCAACCGGGCTTACGGCGAAATCGTCGAGGCCCTCAAAAACAACGGCTGATCCCCCCGCCCGCTTCCAGGGCGCGTCCCGCCGAGGCTTCGGGGCGCGTCCATTTTTTTCCCTTTTCACCCAAATTCCTCTTTTGTCATTAATACCAGCCTGATATAATAAAGCCCGAAAGCGGGAACCATGTTTTTCAACCGGACCGTCCAATTCGTCAGGACCGACCTCTGGCGCATCCGCTCCCGGGACCTCGGAAAGCGCCGGTCCGTCTACATCCGCGCCCTGCGCATCCTGGTCCTGACCATTCGCGGCCTGGCCCAGGACCGGATTCAGCTCCAGGCCTCGGCCCTGACCTACTATTCGGCCCTCTCCGTGGTCCCGGCCCTGGCCATGGTCTTCGGCATCGCCAAAGGCTTCGGCTTTGAAACGCGCCTCAGACAGGAGTTGATGGAAAAAATCGAAGGCCAGCAGGAAGTCGTCCTGCGCATCGTGGACTTTTCCAACCGGATACTGGAAAATGTTCGCGGCGGGCTCATGGCCGTCATCGGCCTGGTCTTCCTCTTCTATACCATCATCAAGGTCCTTTCCCACATCGAAAGCGCCTTCAACAACATCTGGGGCGTGAAAACGCCCCGGACCATGGTCCGCAAGATCACCGACTACATCTCGATGACCATCATCGCGCCCTTCATGTTTCTGGCCGCCAGCACCTTCACCGTCATCCTCACCGGCCGGCTCGAAGGGGTGATCCAGAGCGTTGACCTCCTGGGGGCCCTCAACCCCTTCATCCTCTTTATTTTCAAACTCCTGCCTTACTGGGTCCTCTGGCTCCTGTTCACCTTCCTCTACATGTTCATGCCCAACACCCGGGTCCGTTTCGGTTCGGCGGCCCTGGCCGGGGTCATCGCCGGCACCGTGTACCAGGTCTTCCAGTGGGGCTACATCAAGTTCCAGATCGGGGTGGCCAGCTACAACGCCATTTACGGCAGTTTCGCCGCCCTGCCCCTCTTCTTCATCTGGCTCCAGCTTTCCTGGCTCATCGTGCTTTTCGGGGCCGAGATATCCTTTGCCCACCAGAACGTGAACACCTTCGAGTATGAACCGGACTGCCTGACGGTCTCCAGCGCCTTCAAGCGGCTCCTGTCCGTGCGCATCGTCCATCTGCTGATCCGCCGCTTCATGGACGGCCGACTCGACCTGACCGAAGACCGCATCTCCCAGGAACTGGAAATTCCCATCACCCTGGTCCGCCAGCTTGTTTTCGAACTGGTCTCCGCCGGCCTGGTCTCCGAAGTCACCCTGCGAAACTCGCCCGAAGCCGTGTACCAGCCGGCCCGGGACACGGACCGGTTGACCATCAAGTCGGTCATCGAGGCCCTGGAACAGAATGGCACTAGCGACGTGCCCGTGGCCCAGTCCCCGGAACTCCTGACCATCGCCGAAAGCATGCAGGCCTTCGGCGACCTGATCGAACACGACCCGGCCAATAAGCGGCTCAAGGATATCTGAACTCGCGCCATATTTTTGGAAGAATAATGGAGATTTGTGTAAAATCAAGAATCAGAAAGTTATTTAGTTTTTATTTCATCTATTATATCAAAGTATTTTTTACATATTTTTGTATAAAAAACCGAGTCAACATTTTGTATATATGATAGATGACCTTTTAATACGTAAACATCTTCCTCCTTTAGGTTGCCTTTTTTGTATAATGAAAGGAGAAGCCTCACTATATCTTTATAATGTCTATGCAAGGTTATATGTCCATCATAGCAAATTCTAAGGCCAGTTACTATCGCTGTCCCTCCTGAACTACTCACAAATCTTGTTTTAGCTTCATTTAGTAGAAGGCTTGGCGTTGACCATGAATTAATCAGTACAGAAAGGAATGAAAAGATTTTTTCACATCCACCTTTTCTATCAGTTGAAAAAATCATATCGTCAGCATATCTAGTATAAACAACGTTACCATATTTTCTAAATTTAGGCATTTCGTCGGTAACTCTTATATCAAATTTATACATAACAATATTTGATATTATTGGTGAAGAGGGATAACCAATAGGAAGCTTGTCATTTTTATAGAAACAGACCCTTCTAATTAGTTCTTGATCAGCTTTCGTATATTTAAAAATAGCGTTATTATTTTTACGAAAAGCTATGATCGATTTATTCAAATCGGAAAATTTAATAGAAGGGAAAAAGTCTTTAAAATCAAGCTTTAAAAAATAGCCTCCATTGGAATGCTTTAAAGCATTTTCTTTAATTGAACCTTCTTTTCTATAAGCCATGGAAGCACTGTGAATGGTTATTTTAGAGAATATTGTTCTCATGAGCCAATATTGAATTACTTTTATCTTTCTTGCCGGTTGGTATACAATTCTTTCGCCACCTGATTTTTTGTTTATTTTTATACGTTTAACAAATGATCTAGACTGCTCAATAGTATCACTTAATGAATCAACAGGGATATTAAGTTCTTCTGACATCTTGTTAATCATTGCAACCTAGTATCATTATTTTTTAAATATAAAATTTTAAATGCTGAAATTATATCATATATATCTATTGATTCATATTCAAAATATAGCCTATTTGTATTACTTTTATAGAGACTTGTTTGCAGACGCCTTATTTGATCTGTTGATACCAAAAGACCCAGGTGTTGTTGAATTCTTTCCTTTTTACAATGACCAAATAATACTTTAATAATATCACGCAATTCAGTTGTATATATTGGCCCAGACATATTGATTAGATCATGCATAAATCTTAAGCTGTCTTTATTAAAAAATTCATTTGGACTAAATTCAGTCATGCGAGTTCTTCGCTTTTTTTCCTTTACTGATAAAATTTTAGAAAGATTATTGTAAATTTGGCCTATACCATCTCCCTTCAGCAATCCATCGGGATCCATAGAATAGTGCAATAGCATATTTCTTCCAGATGTTTCTTCAATAGCTTTCAATGGGCCTAAATTTACAAATGACTCGGCATAAGTATATGCCGAGTCATTAATAATAATTAATTTTTTCCTTAAATCTTCCGAGGAGGCAAAGGCCCCTAGCTCACAAAATGCTCCACTACTCTCTAAAACAATTATTACATAGTCTGCAAATTTTGAGAGATCATTCTCTATATCTAATATATTTCCGACGTGGCCTTCTTCCTTAAGAATATTTAATATTTTTTCTGCTAAAAAAATTTTTATATTTGAAAATTTTTTAGACACAAAATCGATTAATGCTTCACGTCTCTTTGATGGAATTCCTGCATCAATATTCCCACCGCATAAAAATATAAAGCCAATATCATCAGCAGGACGCCATACATTTTGCTTGTCTATGGACTGACGAAACCGGTATAGTACTTTAAATACGGCGCTTCTATCAGATAGAATATATTTATTGTAATATCGCACAGGCCTACGTTAAGCGTCGCTGGCCTACCGCCAACGGTAGGCGGGTAAGGCCGGCTACCGTTGGCGGTAGGCCAGCCAGAAACCTAAAAAAGCCAGGCGGAAATGGGACTCCCATTCCGATAGGCCTTAGCAAAGCCTGATGGCCCGCATAGACCCATAATGCTAGGCAAATGCTTTATTAAAAATATCCCATTATTTTCTACCAAGTCAATATATTTTTTTGATAGTTTTTTATCTATTTGCATTTGTCATTTAATATATTGTAGTTACAGAGGGTATATATTCCCACATAATATAACTATTTCTCTATACCATAGGCCTCATCTACTGTTCACCGAAACGTCTCGACTTCCAGGCTTTCCCCGTCCGTGGTCACGGTGACGGCGCCGTCCCGATCGGTTCTGAATATCCGGGCGCCAAAGGCCCGGACCAGGGCCTGGGCGTCGGGCGAGGGGAAACCGAACCGGTTGAACGGGCCGGCCGAAAAGACCACGATCTCGGGGCGGACGGCTTCGAGCAGAGCCGGGGTCATGGCGGCGGCCGAGCCGTGGTGGGGGGCCAGGAGCACGTCGGCCCGCAGTCGGCCCGGCTGCCTGGCCAGCAGGTCGGCCACGCCTTCGGCTTCCAGGTCGCCGGGAAATAGAACGGACCGGCGGCCCATTTCCACCTTCAGGACCAGGGACAGGTCGTTCTGCCCGGCCATGATCTCCCGCCGGGTGTAGTGCCGGATAAAGTTAGGGGCCGGGGCCAGGGCCAGGACGCGGGCCGGTCCAAAGGCGCGGGGTCGGTAGAGTTCGGCCAGGGCCGGATGCCGGATGCCCATGGCGGCCGCGATCTCCAGAAGGGCCTGGTGGTCCGCGTTCCGGCTGGGGGCATGGTTGGTCCAGAGTTCGGCGGGCTTGAAGGTCCGGGCCAGAAAGGGCAGGCCGCCGACGTGGTCGGCCTGGGGGTGGGACAGGGCCAGGACGTCCAGACGGGTCACGCCCTGGTCGAGCAGAAAGGGGGCGATGATCGCTTCGCCGGTATCGAAGCTGGACTGGGCGAACCCGCCCCCGTCGATGACCATTCGTCCCCGTTCGGGCAGGGACAGGAAGGCGGCGCTGCCCTGGCCCACGTCCAGAAAGGTGACCCTGAGCCTGGGTTTGGTGTTCTCGACGACATGGCTTGCCCCCAGGAACAGGCCGTAAACGCAGAGCAGGGCCCCGACGGCCAGAACCTTTTTTTTACATGGCCGGACCACGACCGCGGCGGTGAGGGCAAGATAATAGGCGGTCATGAATGGTAGCCCCGGCCTGGGGATGACGAGTTCCACACCCGGCCAGGCGCCGATCGGTTCGATGGAGGCCAGCAAAATCCAGATGAATCGTTCGAGGATGAAAAGCACCGGCCCGGCCAGCCCGGGCAGGGCCAGGGCGACCAGTCCGGCGGGGACTACGGCCAGGCTGACCAAGGGGGTGAATACCAGGTTGGCCGGCAGGGAGAGAGCCGGGAAGCGCTGGAAATGGTACGCGGCGATGGGCCCGGTGGCCAGCAGGGCCGATGCGGAAATGATGACCAGCCCCCAGGCCCGGATCAGGGGGCCCGCCCGAGGAGGCGCCTCGTCTTGCGACGTCGGGCCGGCAAAGGGCGATGCGGGAAAACGGGGGGCCAGCAGGATGATCCCGCCGGCCGCGGCAAAAGAGAGTTGGAAAGAGGCCGTGAAGACCGACCCGGGCAGGAAGGCCAGGACTGCCAGGGCCGCCGCGGCCAGGGCGGTCAGGGGGTCTCTGCCGCGGCCCGCGGACAAGGCCAGCATGAAGACCACGACCATGACGGCGGCCCGGGTGGTCGAGGGACGGCCGCCGGCCAGGGACGCGTAGAACAGGACCGGAACCAGGGCCAGGAGCCGGGCCGTCCGGTGGAGGTCCCAGCGCAGGGCCCAGTCCGGCCCTAGCAGAAGCAGTTTCAGGATCAGCCAGTACGCGGCCAGGGCGACCAGACCGACGTGCAGCCCGGAAATGGCCAGCAGATGGGCCAGGCCCAGCCGGCGAAAGCCCTCCCGGATTTCGGGTTCGATGTCGTCCTGGTCGCCCAGGGTCAGGGCCTTCACCAGGCCCCTGGCCGGCTGGTTCAGGTTTCGCTCCAGAAAACCCGCGGCCCGCCCTCTGAGTCGGCCAAGCCAGTACCGGGGGGAAAAGCCTTCTTCAGTCGCCCTGTAAACGGCCAGAAGCCTCGGACTTTCAAGAAAGGCGCTGACCCGAACGCCTTGTCCGGCCCAATGGCGTTCGAAATCAAAGCCGCCCGGATTGCCGAAACCGACGATTCGCCTTAATTTGGCCGGGAAGCGAACCCGGTCGCCGATCCCGGCCGGAGGCCGGTCCGCGGCCATGCTCAGGTAAATCCGTCCCTGGGCCGGACGCGGCCGCCCTCCGACCTCGAGGACTTCTTCGGCGGACACGACCAGCCGGGCCCGGCCCTCGCTCATGCGGGGCGGCTCGACCACCCGCCCGCCGAAGACCAGATCGGGCCGTTCCCGTAAATGGAACACGTGTTCGGGCTCCATGGGAGCCTGATACAGGGTCATGGTCGTGGCCGCCCCGATCAGGCCGAGGAGCAGGCCGGCCGGGACCAGGGGCAGCCCCCGGCCCCCTCGGGAAGCCAAAACCAGCAGGAGGGCGGTCAGGACCAATGCGGGCCGGAGCCACGGGCCGGCCGGAGCAAGGTCTGGGCCGACCGCCAGCCCGGCGATAAAAAAAGGCGTCAGGAAAAGTAAGGGGCGGCTGAAAAAGCCACGGACCGGACTCGGGGACATGACCTGACCCGTCCATCACGCTCCAGCCCGATCAGGCCCTGGAATGAGGCTGAAAACAGACGGTCGAAGGTTAAACCCGGATGTTGGGGTTGGGTCCCGCCGCGGCGCCGAACCGCAAAATCCGTGTTATAAGTGGCCCATCATCAATCGTCCTCGGTTCGAATCTTGAGGACGGCCCGGGTGCCTCGCGTGCTCAGAGGGCGTTCGATTTCACGGCGCTGATCGTTGAGGGCCTCTTCAAGCCGCCGTTGGTACTCGAGTTCCATCTGAATCATTTGTTCCTGAAGTTTCAATAGTTTGTGGCGCATCTCCATGATGACGCCCACTCCGGCCAGGTTCACGCCCAGGTCGGTTTTCAGGCGCTCGACCATGGCGATGACTTCCACGTCCCCCGGCCTCAGGTAGTAGCGTCCGCCGAGGCGTTCCAGGGTCACGAACCCTTCCCGCTCGTAAACGCGTATGGTCCGGGTCTGTACGCCCAGCCGTCTGGCGACCTGGGTAATGGTCAGTATCGGTTGCGGCATGATCTCCCCTTAGGCGGCCTCGTGGTCCGGCACCATGGTCCTCAGCTTCTCGAACGCCTCTTTGGCCTCGGGACTCAACTCCCTGGGGATTAGAACCCGGGTCGTCACGTACAGGTCCCCCGCCGGTTTGTTGCCGGAAGCCGGGATGCCCTGGCCTTTGAGACGCAGCTTCTGGCCGCTTTGGGTGCCAGGCGCGATCTTGAGCGCGGCCCGTCCGGACAAGGTATCCACTTCGACCTTGCCCCCCAGAACCGCGTCCAACAATCCGACAGGCACATCCCGGTACAGATCATGCCCCTGACGGTTGAAAATCGGGTCTGGCCTAACCTGGATTTCCAAAAACAGATCGCCGGGCGGACCGCCTTCGAGGCCCGGCTGTCCCTTGCCGGCCAGGCGGACCCGGGAGCCGTCGTCCACCCCGGCCGGGATGCGGGCCTTGATCTTTTCCCTGACCACGGTCTGCCCCTGGCCGCCGCAGGCGGCGCAAGGCCGAACCGGCCCCTGTCGTCCCGACCCCCCGCAGGTCTGGCAGGTGGTCATGAACTGTTTCTGCCCCTGGGTTTTGACCGTCCGGCCCGTACCCTGGCAGGCGGAGCAGGGTTTGCTGGCGGAGAGGTCCACGCCCTGACCGCCGCAAACATTGCAGGCCGAAGGCCGTTCCAGTTCGAAAATCGTCTCGGTCCCGAAAACGGCCTCCCGGAAACCGATGGTCAGTTGATAGGCCAGGTCGCCGCCGCGACGCGGCCCGGCCTGGAAGCCCTGGAAACCGCCTCCACCGCCCCGGCCGAAAAAGGCGGTGTAGTCCTGCCCGCCCGCGCCCTGGGCCCGGGCGCCGAACAGGTCGCCGAACAGGTCCTCGAAGTTGAAGCCGTGGTCGAAATCCGGCCGTTCGTATCCCGTGCCGCCAAAGGCCTGGTCGTAAAAGGCCTGCTTGCCCAGCCGGTCGTATTCCTCACGCTTTTCCTTGTGGCCCAGGATGTCGTAGGCTTCGGAAATCTGCTTGAACTTCTCCTCCGCTTCCTGGTCGCCGGGATGCACGTCCGGATGGTACTTGCGGGCCAGCTTGCGGTACGCCTTTTTGATCTCGTCCTCGGAGGCGTCCTTTGACACCCCGAGAAGCTCATATGGATCGAAATTCATCATATCTCACTGCCGGACCGTTTCGTTTTTCTTTTTGGAATAGTAAGTATGACTCGGGGTTGTGTCAAGTGCGCGGATGTTCATTGACTGGCGCCAAGCCCGGATTGGCGGAAAAAAGGCCTGAAAACTGTCTGGTTGCATTCCCTTCCGCGTTGTAGTAGATTCAATGGCGTCGGCGAAGGGAGACATCCCCCGAGCGACCAGCCGGTTGCGCTTATCGCAAAAAAAATCATCCCGAACGGAAGGGCACCTTCATGCCTTCTCAAGCCATGCCGGAAAAGGTCGGCCGTTACAGCCTGATCCGGGAGATCGGCCGGGGCGGCATGGGTATCGTCTACCTGGCCCAGGACCCGTTCATCGACCGGCTGGTGGCCATCAAGACATCTCTGATGCCGCCGCCCACCGATCCTGAGGAATTCGAAGCCTTCAAGCGACTTTTCTTCAACGAGGCCCGGGCGGCGGGCAAGCTGACTCACCCCAACCTGGTTCCGGTATACGATGCCACGATTGAAAACGGCTGGTTCTACCTGGTCATGGAATATGTGGACGGGGAAACCTTGCGCGAATACGGACTTGAATCCGGCCTGTTGCCCATCGAAAACATCGTCAAGATCATGTTCCAGTGCGCCAAGACACTGGACTACGCCCATCAGAACGGGGTCATCCACCGGGATGTCAAACCGACCAACATCATGATCAACCAGAGGGGCGAGGTCAAGATATCGGATTTCGGGATCGCCGCCGTCGAGGACATGGCCGGGGACAAGTTCGCCTCCTCCCTGACCGGCTCCGTGTTCTATGCCTCGCCGGAACAGTTGCGCAATGAATCCCTCACGCCGCAGACAGACATCTTCTCCCTGGGCGTGGTCATGTACGAACTCCTGGCCGGGGTCAAGCCGTTCACGGCCGACACCGACGTGGGCACCTTCTTCAAGATCACCAGCGAGGACCCGATGCCCGTCCGGTCCCATCGGCCGGAAACCCCCGAAGCCCTGGCCCGGATCGTGACCAAGGCCCTGGAAAAGGACCTGGGAAACCGGTACCAGTCCTGTCTGCAGATGGCCAGCGAGTTGAGCGCCACCTTCGATCTCCTCCGCTTCGTGGAGGAGGAGATCAATTTCGAGGAAAAGCTCAACGCCCTCAAGAAGATTCAGTTCTTCAAGGAATTCAGCGGCAGCGAACTGGCCGAAGTCCTCAGAAAAGTCCAGTTCGTCAAATACGAAACCGCCGCGACCATCATCACCGAAGGCGAGATCGAAGAGTCCTTTTTCATCATTGTTTCCGGTGAAGTCCTGGTCCGCAAGCGCGGGCAGAGTCTGGCCGAACTCCAGGCCGGCGACTGCTTCGGGGAAATGGCCTACCTCGGCCGGACCAAGCGGACCGCCAGCATTATCGCCCTGGGGCCGACCATTCTGATGAAGATCAACGCCTCGGTCATCGACCAGACTTCGTTAGGCACCCAGCTTCGCTTCTACAAGGTTTTCACCCGGACCCTGATCCAGCGTCTGACCCACACCAGCGAACAGTTGTCTAAATTTTTCTGATAACCGGGCCGGCCGGTTCCAACGCCGGTCATCCGATTATGTACATCTCCTCGGCCGCGCGAACGAGGCCGTCGCGGAAATCGGGGTGGGCCAGGTCGATGATGGCCAGGGCCCGATCACGGGTGGATTTTCCTTTGAGGTTGACCTTGCCGTGCTCCGTGACCAGCCAATGGGCGTCCATGCGCGGCGTGGTTACGGCGGCGCCGGCCTCGAGACGGGGCACGATCCGGGAAACGGCGCCTTTTTTGGCCGTGGAACGAAAGGCCAGGATCGACATGCCGCCTTTGGAGTCGAACGCTCCCCGTACAAAGTCCAGTTGCCCGCCGGTGCCGCTGAACTGATGGCCGTCCATGAATTCCGCGTTGCACTGGCCGAGCAGATCGACCTCGAGCACCGAGTTGATGGAGATCATGTGGTCGTTTTTGGCAATGATTGCGGGATGGTTGGTAAAGGAGACGGGGTAGCTCTCCACGGACGGATTGTCGTTGATGAAGTCGTACATGGGCTTGTCGCCCAAAGCCACGGTAAAGACATGCTTCCTGGGCAAGAGGGTCTTGCGGGCCCCGGTCACGATGCCTTTCTTGATCAGGTCGATCATACCGGGGCCCAGGACCTCGGTATGGATGCCCAGGTCCTTGCGGTCGCCCAGAAAGGCGGTCACGGCGTTGGGCAGAACCCCGATTCCAAGTTGAAGGGTGTCGCCGTCGCCGATCATGTCCGCGATGGATCGGCCAATGACCTGGTCTTCCGGCCCGGGTTCGCCCGGCGGCACCTCGACGAGCGGGACATGGTTTTCAACGATCGCGTCCACTTCGGATATGTGGATCATGGAGTCGCCGAAGACGCGGGGCATGTTTTCATTGACTTCGAGGATGACCTTTTTCGCCGCGCGGGCCGCGGTGGTGATGTAGTCGTTGGCCAGTCCGAAGCTGAAAAATCCGGCCTTGTCCATGGGGGAGACCGTGGCCAGAACGACATCGACCTCCATGAACTCGGATATCAGCCGGGGGACCTGATGAAAGTGGCTGGGCAGATAATAGTTGAGTCCGACGCTGACCAGGTTCCGTTCGCCGCCGCTGACAAACTGGGTCAGGACCTCGACCTGGTCGCAGAGATCCGGGGCCAGGATCGTGGTCATGGCCGTTTTTAGGGGCAGAGAGCTGAAAACATTCAGTTTTTTCAAGTCGCCCGCCCGCAGGCGACGGGCCGTGGCTTCCAGCAGGGCAGGCGGTTCCGAGCATGCCATGGAATATAACAGAAGGTCGTTTTCCGAGATGATTTCAACGGCCTGGTCCGGGGTGACCCGTTTTTCATTGTACGCGGTGGAATACATCGGCGCCTCCTTTTTCGGTTTGTCGAATATCGATTTTAGCACATGACTTCGGCTCCTGGCCAGCCGGCGGCCAGACTCCTGGCCGGACTGGAGCCGACCGTCCAGGTAATCCCAAGGTATCGTGGACGAATTATTGGCGGGAGACGCGGGGATGTTCATCCGCATCGGCCTGTCGGGCGACAAGATCGTGGATGCGGGGACGGAAAAGCCGGATGGCCTCGTTGGTCGCCGTGGGATGAACCCGGTTGGTCAGCAGGATGGCCGTCAGGTCGCGATCCGGATCGTACCAGAGCGAGCAGCCGGTATAGCCCAAATGGCCTACGCTGGAGCGGGAGAAGGCGCTTCCGGCGCTCGACCCGGTCCGGCTGGGGGTGTCGAACCCCAGGGCCCAGGTCGATTCCGGGGCCAGGCAGGAGGGTTTCCAGAACAGGCGGACGGTTTCCGGCGAGACGATGTGGTTCCCGGGCCGGCCCTGAAAGGCGGCGCGCAAGGCGTTGAAGATGCGCCAGACCTCATCGACGGTCCCGAACAGCCCGGCATGGCCGGCCACGCCGCCCAGGGCCCAGGCGTTGTCGTCATGGACGCGGCCGTGAACAAGGCCGCCTCGCCGCTCGACGACCTCGGTCGGGGCGATACCGGCCGCCGGGCCGTTATCCCGGATTTCCAGGGGCCGGTACCCGGTGCGTTCGAGGCCCAGTGGCCCAGCGACGGATTCGTCGAACAGGGTGTCCTGCCGCTTTCCTCCGGCCGTTTCCAGGATCAGGCCCAGGAGGATAAAGTTGAGATCGCTGTAAACGGCCCGGGTCCCGGGCCGGCTCTCCAGGGGTTCTTCCAGGATCAACCGGGCCGCAACCGCCCGCCGCTCCGCCTCGGGTATCCGCTCCAGGGTCTCGTAACAGGGACGCCAGGCCGGCAGACCGCTGGCGTGTCCCAGCAGCCGGGCCAGGGTCACCCTCTCCCGGTCCGCCGGCACGGGTCCGGGCCAGAGGTCTTTGAGGCGGTCGTCGAGGGAGAACCGTTTCCGGTCCACGCCGATCATGACCAGCACGGTCGTGGACAGAATCTTGGTCAGGGAGGCCAGGTCGTAGCGGGTCTCGGCGGTGACGGCCTCGCCCAGGGCATCGTACCGGGTCCGGCCGGCTGGGATGCGGGCCAGGACTCGCCCGCCTCGGGCCGCCAGGAGCACCCCGCCGGGAAAGACTCCCTGCGGCGGGGCATCTTCCATGGCCTGCCTGAGAGGCCGCACGTCCATCCTAAACCCGGATTTTGCGGCAGTTATCTACCGCGGCGACGAAATGCCTGCCGCAAGGTTTGTTTACCGATTTTTGACCAAGGGCTATCCTATGGTACGCCCGCGGCCAAAAATCGGTCCAGCTTCTGGTTTGGGCATGCATTGCGACGCCTCACCACGAACCCAACCGCAAAATCCGGGTCAAATCAGAAAGCCGGACCGACCTGGGTCGGCGACGAGTCCAGATAATTTTCGACCATGCCGAAGAGTCCGAGTTCCGTGTCCAAAACGGCCCGGGGCCCCAGGGGCAGGGCCAGGTTGGGACGGCCGTGCCCGGCGGGCAGGCCGGCGGCCACGGGGCCATGAAAACCGGCCAGGTTGCCACGCAAGACCCCTTCCAGGGCCTCGGCGTCCCCGCAGTTTTCGAAATGCCCTAAAACAATGCCGGCGCACCGTTCCAGCAGGCCGGCCAGACGGAGGGTGGTCAGCATGCGGTCCACGCGGTAGGGCGCCTCCCCGGTCTCCTCGATGAACAGAATGGCTCCCGACAGGTCGGGCAACCAGGGGGTGGCCATCAGGTGGACCAGCATGGTCAGGTTACCGCCCAGAAGCGGCCCTTCGGTCCGCCCCGGCATCAGGACCCGGTCGGGATCGATTTCGAGCGGAAAGACCGGCAGACCGGTCAGCAGGCGCGTCAGGTGATCGAGGCCGTCCTCCTCCTCGTCGGCCAGGGAGGTCACGACCGGGCCGTGGAAACAGACCAGGCCCGTGGTTTGGTGGAGGGCCAGAAGCAGGGCGGTCAGATCGGAAAAGCCGACGACGATTTTAGGGTCCGCCCGGACCCGCTCGTAGTCCACCAGATCGAGAATCCGCATGGAACCATAACCGCCCCGCGCGCAGAAAATCGCCTTGATCCGCGGGTCCGACCACAAGTCGTTCCAGGTCCGGGCCCGGTCCTCGTCCCGGCCGGCCAGGAAACCGTCGCGTTCGTATATCTGATCCGGACACACGGTTGGAAATCCCATGGCTTCCAGGCGGGCCCGCCCGAAATCGAAGCGTTCCGGATCAAAGGGCCCGGCCGGAGCGGCCACGCCGATGGTGTCGCCCGGCCTTAGCGGAGGGGGCCTGAGCAGGCCGGAGAAATCAGTCACTGCCCCGTCCCTGCCGGTTGCGTTCATAAATAATCCTCAACCCGTCCAGGGTCAGTTCGGGGGTGACTTCATCGATGGTTTCCGATTCCGAAGCAATGAGGGGGGCCAGACCGCCGGTGGCAATGACCTTGGGACGGGTCTTGACCTCGTCCTGCATGCGCCGGACCAGCCCGTCGACCAGACCGACGTATCCGAAGACCAGACCAACGGTCATGCTGCTGATGGTGTCTTTGGCGACCACGGTCTTGGGACGGGCGAAAATCTCGACGCGCGGCAGTTTGCTGGCCTTTTGAAACAGGGCCTCGCTCGAAATGATCAGGCCCGGCGCGATGGCCCCGCCCATGTACTCTCCCTGGGGCGATATGTAATCAAAGGTGGTCGCCGTTCCGAAATCGACGATGATCAGGGCGCTGTGGTACTTTTCATATGCGGCTACGGCGTTGACGATGCGATCGGCCCCGACCTCTTTGGGGTTGTCGTAGAAAATCGGCATGCCGGTCTTGATACCCGGTCCCACCAGCAGGGCCTCGGTCTTGAAGTATTTGCGTGCGAATCCTTCCAGGGTGCTTTGCATGGGCGGGACCACCGACGAAATGATAATGTCCTTGACCCCGGAAAAATCCAGTTCCTGCGACAGGAACAGGTTGCGCATCATGATCCCCAGTTCGTCGATGGTGATGTCCCGTTCCGTCCGGACCCGCCAGTCCGCCTTGAGCGTTTTGCCCTCGAACACGCCGATCACGGTGTTGGTGTTTCCAGCGTCTATGACAAGCAGCATGTCTTTTTACTCCAATGATTTAGCGATACATTCCGCCGTTTCATGAGCCAGCATGTTGATCAAATCCCCGTCATCCCCCTCGATCATGACCCGGACCACGGGTTCGGTGCCTGAAAACCGGACCACGAGCCGGCCGCGGTCGCCGAGCCGGTCCCGCACCAGACGGCACTGGGCTTCCACCTCGGAGACCCGGTCCAGATCGACCCGCCGGTTCACCTTGACGTTGAGCAGGACCTGGGGAAAGGTTTCCATGGCTTCGGCCAGTTCGGCCAGGGACCGGCCCTCGCGCTGCATGACCGCCAGAACCTGGATTGCGGTCAGAATCCCGTCTCCGGTGGTGTTGTGGTCCAGAAAGATCATGTGCCCGCTTTGTTCTCCCCCGAAGTTGAACCCGTCCTGGCGCATCCGCTCGACCACGTACCGGTCGCCGACCGCGGTCCGGATCAGGGAGAGCCCCATGTCCTTCAAGGCGACTTCCAGGCCCATGTTGCTCATGATCGTGGCCACGACCGTATTTTGGGCCAGGCGTCCCCGGCCGTGCAGGTCCTTGGCGCAAATGGCCATGATCCGGTCGCCGTCCACGATTTGGCCCTGGTGGTCGATGAAGATGACCCGGTCGGCATCGCCGTCCAGAGCCAGGCCCATGTCCGCCGAGGTCCTGACGACGGCTTCGGCGGCCACTTCGGGGTGGAGCGAGCCGCAGTCCTTGTTGATGTTGTGTCCATTGGGTTCGACCCCGATCAGGTGGACCTTGGCCCCCAACTCCTCGAAAACCGACGGCGCGCAGCGGTAAGCCGCGCCATGGGCGCAGTCGACGACCAGCCGCAGGCCTTCCAGGGTCATTTGGCGCGGAAACGTGTTCTTCAAAAACACGATGTACCGTCCGATGGCGTCGTCGATACGCTGGGCCCGGCCCACGTCCTCGGCCGTGGGCCGGAGGGACTCCATGCCGTGGGAAAAGATCAAGTCCTCGATATAGGCCTCGGTTTCGTCCGGCAGTTTGAAACCGTCGCCCGAAAAAATCTTGATCCCGTTGTCCTGAAACATGTTGTGCGAAGCGGAAACCACGACCCCGGCATCGGCCCTCATACTGCTGGTGATGAAGGCGATGCCCGGCGTAGGCAGTGGGCCGACGAGAAGCACGTCCACGCCCATGGAACAGATTCCGCTGGCCAGAGCGTTTTCGATCATATACCCCGAGAGTCGGGTGTCCTTGCCCACGACGATCCGGTGACGGGCATGCCGGCTTTTTTTGACGATAAAAGCCGCCGCCCGGCCGATCTGCATGGCGATCTCGGTGGTCATGGGGTAGACGTTGGCGACCCCTCGGACGCCGTCGGTCCCGAATATTTTTCGTCCGTTATTGCCCATTTCCTGTTGTTGGCATCTCCTCGTGAATCGTTATTTTGACTTGGTCAGGCACGACTTTCAGGACGTCGATGTGTCCCGGCACGCTGACCACGACGCCCCGCTGGACGGAGCCCGGACCCAGCCCGCCGGCGTCCAGGCTCACGGTCAATCCCCGGCCGGCCACGACCTCGGACATGGCGCCCAACGGCCCCCTGAGGGTCAGGGTCACCTTGTCCGGTTTGATGTCGAACCGGCTGGCCGCATTGATCACCTGAACGGATATGCCATCGAGGGTCCGGGTGACGATCTTCTCTCCCATCCTGATCTCCGCCTTGATCTGGGGCGACCCGACGATGCTCAAGGATACATCCGGCAAGGCCGGCCTGGTCGTCAGGGTCGACGTTCCGGTCAACTGGGTCACGTCCACCGGTTCGGTCCAGACGGTATCCAGAGATTTGACCAGATTTTCCGGCCCCTTGACCTGTATCTGTCTGGGCTCGAGGCTGATGTCCTCGATGACGAACCCGGCCCGGGGCTCACCCTTGATGACCGGCAGGACTCGGATCGTCCGCGTAATCACCGGTTCGAGTTCCACGGTCACGACGCTGGGTTCCAGGTGAGTGACCTCGAGGCCCCGAGGCAGGTCCAGATCGTCGGGCACCAGGGTGAAACTGGCCGGTCCTTTCTTGGCTTCTCCGAGGTCCAGGCTGAACCGGAGTTTGCGGTTGGCCAACTGGCGGATCATGGCCACTGCCCCCCGGATGCGGATGTTGATCCCTGCCGGCACCTTGTTGGAAATGACCATGTTTTGCGGAATGTTGATCATTTCCAGCGGCACGGGCTGACTGACTTCGGCCTCTTCCCTGCCCACGGCCACGAACCAGAGAAAGACCGCCAGGACCAGGGCCAGGAGTTTGAGACCCGGGTTTGCGGTGAAAACGTGGCGGAGGCTCATGTCAATCCGCCCCCTCTCCGTTCTTGCGAGTCGAGGCGGTCAGGTTCAGGAGGCCGGCCAGCGCGTCCCTCAGCTCGTTCTGGCTGGGGATCGGCGTCACCCGGCCATCCAGAACCAGGGAGACGGTTCCGGTTTCCTCGGAGACCACCACCACGGCGGCGTCGGTTTCCTGGGTCAGACCGATGGCCGCCCGGTGACGGGTGCCATAGGCCCGGCTGATGTCTTCATCGGTCGTCAGGGGCAGAAAACAGGCCGCCGAAACGATGCGGTCGCCTTGTATGATCACGGCCCCGTCATGGAGCGGCGTCCCGGTGTTGAAGATGCTCAGGATCAGACCGATGCTGATCTTGGCATCCAGCATGGTCCCGGCCTCGATATAGTTTTTCAGCCCGATTTCCCGTTCAAAGGCGATCAGAGCGCCGATCTTCAGGCGCTGGCCCATGATGAAGGCGGACCGGGACACGTCGCCGATGACGGAGAGCATCTTCGGATTGGTCCTGGAAAAGGGATTGCGGGCCACCTGGGTCAGGTATCGGCGGATATCGGCCTGGAAGAGAATGACCATGATCAGAATGATGTAGGTCAGGAAGTTGGACAGAATCCAGTTGAGGGTCAGCAGGTCGAACTTGTCGGAAAAGACATAGGCCCCGAAGACCACGGCCAGACCGACCAGCATCTGCATGGACCGGGTGCCGCGAATCAGGCGGATGAACTGGTAGATGATAAAGGCCACGAAAAGGATGTCCAGCCCATCCTGCCATCTCATGCTCCGAAGAAAACTGAGGGACTCGGCAAACCTAATCATCGGCCTTCATGACGGCCCGGACCACGGTCAGCGTTTCCCGGGCCAATTGAACATTGTGCGTCCGAATGAAGTGTGCTCCCAGATAGGCGGCCAGGGCGACCACGGCGGCCGTAGCCGAATCGCGGGCCTTGGGCGGGGCGCCGCCGAGCAGGTATCCCAGGAAGGCCTTGCGCGACGGGCCGACCAACATGGGGTACCCCATTTCCACCAGTTCCCGCAGCCGCTTGATCAGCGTCCAATTGTGGCCGAAGGTCTTGCCGAAACCGATGCCCGGGTCCAGGATGATCCGGTCCGGCGCCACGCCGGCGGCCTCGGCCCTTCCGGCCGCCTCATGAAGAAAGGTCTTGACCTCGGACACCAGATCGTCATAGACGGGGCGCGCCTGCATGCTGCGAGGCACACCCCTCATGTGCATCAGGACCATGGGCACGCCGGTCCGGGCGGCCACGTCGAATATGGCGGGGTCGAAACGCCCGGCGCTGATGTCGTTGATCATGGACGCGCCGGCCTCGATAGCCGCGGCGGCGATGGACGATTTGTACGTGTCCACGGAAATCGGGACCGAAACCTTTTCGGCCAGCGAGCGGATGACCGGAAGCACTCGGGCCTTCTCATCGCCCTCGCCGACCGGTTCGGCGCCCGGCCGGGTGGACTCCCCCCCCACATCCAGGATATCGGCCCCCTCCTCGACCATGGCCAGTCCATGGGCTACGGCGGTTTCGGGGTCAAAATAGTCCCCACCGTCCGAAAAGGAGTCGGGTGTGATGTTAACGATGCCCATGATCCGGGGCCGGGCCTCAAGGTCCAGATTGTGTTGACCCCATTTGAGCACTGAAACGGTCATGGTTCTCAGACGTCCGGGTCCTCACCCGGCCGCTCGGCCTCGGACTCGATGGCAATGGCCGCGGAGGCGATATCTTCGATCTCCTGGGCGTCCAGGGTCTCCTTTTCCAACAGCGTTGCCGCCAGATTGTCCAGCGTGCTCCGATGCCGGGACAGCAGGCCCTTGGCCCGATGGTAGGCATTGACGACCAGTTCCCGAACCTGGGCGTCGATCTGCCGGGCCGTATCCTCGCTGTAGTCCCGGTGCTGGGCGATCTCGCGGCCGAGGAAAATCTGTTCTTCCTTTTTCCCGTAGGTCAACGGGCCCATGATCTCGCTCATGCCCCACTCGCAGACCATCTTGCGGGCCAGTTCCGTGGCCCGCTCGATGTCGTTTCCGGCGCCCGTAGTCATGTGTCCCAGGGCCAGTTCCTCGGCCGCCCGACCTCCCAGCAGCATGGCCAGGTTGGCCAGGAGAAAATCGCGGGGATAGGTGTGCTTTTCGTCCACGGGCAGTTGCTGGGTCAGTCCCAGGGCCCGCCCCCGGGGAATGATGGTCACCTTGTGGATCGGGTCGGTACCGGGAATGAGCTTGGCCACCAGGGCGTGTCCGGCCTCGTGGTAGGCCGTGTTCCGCTTCTCGTCATCACTGATGATCATGGACTTGCGCTCCGTGCCCATGAGCACCTTGTCCTTGGCCGATTCCAGGTCCTTCAGATCGACTCGATCCTTGTTCTGACGGGCGGCCATCAGAGCGGCTTCGTTGACCAGGTTTTCAAGGTCCGCGCCCGAGAACCCGGGGGTGCCTCGGGCGACCACGGCCAGGTCCACCTGCTCCTGCAAGGGAATCCTGCGCACGTGGACCTGAAGTATCTTCTCCCGACCGCGCACGTCGGGCACGGGCACGACTACCTGGCGGTCGAAACGGCCCGGCCTCAACAAGGCCGGGTCCAACACGTCGGGCCGGTTCGTGGCCGCGATCAGGATGACTCCCTCATTGGATTCGAAACCGTCCATTTCGACCAGGAGCTGGTTCAAGGTCTGCTCCCGTTCGTCATGCCCGCCTCCCAGGCCGGCGCCCCGGTGACGGCCGACGGCGTCGATTTCGTCGATGAAAATGATGCAGGGCGCGTTCTTTTTGCCCTGGACAAACAGGTCCCGCACCCTCGAAGCCCCGACACCGACGAACATTTCGACGAAATCCGAACCCGATATGGAGAAGAACGGCACGCCGGCCTCGCCGGCGATGGCCCGGGCCAACAGGGTCTTGCCGGTTCCCGGCGCGCCCATCAGCAGGACGCCTTTGGGAATGCGCCCGCCCAGCCGGGTGAATTTCTTGGGATCACGCAGAAACTCGATGATTTCCTCGAGTTCTTCCTTGGCCTCCTCGATCCCGGCCACGTCCTCGAAGGTGACCCGTCCACCGGTTTCGGTCATCAGCCGGGCCCGGCTCTTGCCGAAAGACAGGGCCTTGCCCCCGCCGCTCTGCATCTGGCGCATGAAAAATATCCAGACGCCGATAAGCAGGAGCATGGGGAACCAGGATATGAGCACCGTCATGTACCAGGGAGAATCATCCATCGGCTGGGCCGATATCTTGACCCCCTTTGCCCTCAAGTTCTTGACCAGTTCCGGATCGTCGGGCGCATAGGACTTGAAACGGCGGCCGTCCATCAAGGTGCCGCTGAGTTCGTGGCCCTGGATAATCACACCGGACACATCCCCGCGCTCGACATCGGCCAAGAATTCGCTATAGGAAATCTTGTCCTTGACCGGCTCCGGCTTGTTGAACAGGTTGAAGAGCACGACCATCATCAGGCTGATGACAAGCCACAAAGCCAGATTCTTGTAAAAAGGATTCAATCCATCCTCCCGGAGCCGACCGAGCCTCGAAGGCCGACGACTCATCTTTAAATCCACTGTTACTATAATTTCAAGACGCGTCAACCTTCAACTAAAAAGATGCTTGCTGAAACCCGGTTTTCGCGGTTGGCTTCCACCGCAGCGCCGAACATACGGGGCATGCGCATTCCTCGCGGCTCGCCGCGAGGCTGGCCCGCCAACTAAAAAAATGGATTTCCCCCTTGCATGTCGACTCCTCGCTGCGAAGACAACCGCAAAAACCCGATTAAATCATTCTTCGATCGTCTCAAGGGTCAAAACCAGCGCCCGCCGGGTCTCCGGTCCGATTCTGGCCCTTTCGGCCATCCTCAGTCCGCCGACCCAGACAATTCCATGGCTGTCCAGCACCAGAGGGAAAAAAGGCCTTTGGCCGACCGGAATTTTCGCGTCGATCAACAGGTTCTTGACCTTCTTGGTCCCTGTCAGTCCTAAAGGCCGAAACCGGTCCCCGGGGCGCCGGTCACGAACCGTCAGGGGCAGCGCCAATCGGTCCAGGTCCAGGGCGGCCCGGTTCCGGGGCAGGTTCTTGAGGTCCAGCGCCCCGGGCCGCTCGTCGACCTCAACACGCAACGTCAGGCCGACCGGTTCCAGCCGGGTCCGACCCGGGACCGACAAAGTCCGCTCGAACCCGGTCTCCGGAGCCGGGACGGGCCGGCCGACCACGAGCCATTCGCCGTCCGACCAGGCCCGCAGACTTCCAGGCAGGCAGACCCGGCGGTCACTCCGCCCGGAACCGGCGGCCACGGACAGGACGCCTTCGACATGCTCCAGGGTCAGGGCCCGGCTCCAGCCCGAAAGCCAGGTGACCGCGGCCCGGACCAGCCTGCGGCCGGAAGCCCGGTCCAAACGGCCCAGCGCCTCCAACCTCATCCGAACGGCCCCGTCTTCGGCCAGCCAGCCCACCCCGGCCCTCAACCGCTTCAGGTGCTCGTCCCAAAAAGCTTCTTCGTCGCGAAGCACGGCCGCGGTCCTGACCAGGGCCTGCTTGACGTTGGGATTGTAATCACGGCTCAGGCGGGGCAGGAGGTCGTGCCGGACCCGGTTTCGAGTCATGGTCATGTCCAGATTGCTCGAGTCCTCCACCCAGGCCAGCCCCTCCGACCTCAGGTAGGCCTCGAGTTCTTCCCGCCAGAACCCCAGTAAGGGTCGGATCACGAAACCCCGCCGCTCGGGCGGAATACCGGCCAGACCCCGGGGGCCCGCCCCCCGCAACAGGTTCAGCAGCACGTTTTCCGCGTTGTCGTCCGCCGTGTGGCCCGTGGTGGCACGGCACGCGCCAACCTCACGGCGGGTCCGTTCCAGAAAATCGTACCGGGCTTCGCGCGCCGCTTCCTCGATGGACATCGAAGCCTCACGCGCCAGACGGCGGCAGTCCACCCGGTCGAAGACGAACGGCACCCCGAGCCGGCCGGCCGTGGCCTCTGCCGCCCGAAGGTCCCGGTCCCCCTCTTTTCCTCTCAACCCGTGTTCCAGATGCACGGCCAGAACCTGAAAACCCAGATCACGGCCAAGGCCCAGACACAGGCGAAGCAAAGCCGTCGAGTCCGCCCCTCCGGAAAAGGCGGCCAGAACACGATCGTCCGGAGCGGGACGGCACAGGGCCATAAAGGCTTCCCGGAACCGCTCCTCGATACGCCCCGCCCTTGAATCGTGCCTGCCCAAAGCCATGCACCGCCTCTGATCCCCGACGGCGCACCACAGGCCGCCCGGTCTGGATTCCTTCTTCCAACCCTGGATGCTATTATCCCACAAATTATCTTATTTATCAAACAGATACCCATGAAAATCCCGGGCAGCCCCCGAAATGTTCCCCGGCTTGACTTCCGGCGGATTTCTGGTAAATTGACGTTAACGTAAACGTTAATTTGCCGGGAGTCACGACCAACGTGAAAACGATGTCCAAGGAAGCCTTGTATTCCATTTCCGAACTGGCCGCCGAATTCAGCATCAGCACCCGAACGATCCGGTATTATGAGGAAAAGGGCCTTCTCGATCCTTGCCGCAGTCCGGGCAACTATCGCCTGTACACGCGTCGGGACCGGACCCGGCTCAAGTTGATTCTGCGGGGCAAGCAGTTCGGAGTCAGTCTGGACGAGGTCGCCGAGTTGATCGGCCTGGCGGAAACGGACATGGGCGAGGTGGAGCAGATTCGCAAGACCCTGACTTACATCGACCGGCGGCAGCCGGAGATCGCCCGGCGTATCGGGGAATTGCGGCGGTTGTATGAAGACATCGAGGAAATCAGGCGCAACTGCCTGATTCGATTGTCCACCCTGGGAGACCAGGAGGCCGGGGGGAAAGGATAAGCCCATGTTTGATTTTCTGTTGACCGAGGAGCAGTTGAAGATTCGGGACGAGGTGCGGGACCTGGTGGCCTGGGTGCCCCGGGAGATGATCCTGGACATGGCCGAGGACAAGATTCGGTATCCGACGGAGTTCCTTCGGGAAGCCGGACGGCGGAACCTGTTGGGGGTTCGCCATCCCAAGGAATGGGGCGGCCGGGGTATGGACTGGGTAACGACCTGCATGGTCTGTGAGGAGGTCGGGTCACTGGGTCACACGTTCGGCTGCGTGTTCGGTTTAGGGCCGGACCTGGTCTGCGACGCGATCATTTTGCACGGCACGGACGATCAGAAGGCCAGGTATGTCCGACCGGTCTTGGGGGGCGAGATGGCCGCGGCCGAATGCCTGACCGAGCCGCGGGGCGGATCGGATTTTTTCGGGACGACGACCACGGCGGAGGATCGGGGCGATCATTTCGTCATCAACGGCCAGAAGCGGTTCATTGTGGGCGCGGAAGGCGCGGATTTTTTCCTGGTTTACGCCCTGACCGATCCCCAGGCCGACCCGCACCAGGCCCTGACCTGTTTCATCGTCGAGCGCGGCCCCGGGGTGGAGGTCAAGTATCTATACAACCTGATGGGCAGCCGGGGCGGAGGGACCGGGCGTCTGGTCTTCAAGGACGCCAAGGTGCCCCGGGAAAATGTCCTGGGACGGCTTAACGGGGCCTACGACGTTTTTTATACGATGATGATCCCCGAGCGTCTGGGCACGGCGGCCTACACTATTGGCACGGCCCGTCCGGCCTTGGACGTGGCTACGGGTTACAGCACCCGGCGCAAGGCCTTCGGGCAGACGATCAACCAGTTCCAGGGCGTCAGTTTCCAGGTAGCGGAGTCGGCTATGCTGCTTGACGCGGCGCGATCCATGATCTATACCACGGCCAGGGCCGTGGACGCGGGTATTGAAGGCGGCCGCTGCCGGCGGATGATCAGCGAGACCAAAAAGTTCGTGACCGAGTCCTGCCAGAAGGTGGTTCACCATGCCATGCAGGTCATGGGCGGGATCGGCTACACCAGCGTTTTTCCCATCGAGCGCATCCACCGGGACCTCCGCCTGGCCTCCATCTGGACCGGGACCAACGAAGTCATGGCCATGATCATCGCCCATGAGTGGTACCGGGAGTATTTCAAGTCCGGCCGGGCCTCCCAGCCCCGGGACTATGAGGCGGACGCCGAAGCGGCCATGGAGATGGAAGAGAAGATATACGAGTGAGCGACGAGGCGCGATCGGGCCTTGGCCCGACTATTGAAAAAGCGAGCGATCATGAGTGAAGCCCCCTTTCAATCCGGCGATCCCGGCCGGCCCCAGGACCTCCAGGCGGCCTTTGCCCAATACAAGTACATCCTCGGCGACCAGGCCGCCGTGGTTCTGTTTCTGGCCGGCAGGCTGGGCAAGCCCGTTCTGGTCGAAGGCCCGGCCGGCGTCGGCAAAACCGACCTGTCCCGCGTCCTGGCCCTTACCGCGGGACGCCGCCTGATCCGGCTGCAGTGTTACGAGGGCCTGGACGAGTCCAAGGCCCTGTACGAATGGCAGTACGGCAAGCAGCTCCTTTACAGCCAGATACTCAAGGATAAAATCTCGGAAACCATGTCAGACCAGCCCGACCTGGACCAGGCCATGGAGCGGATTTTTTCCTTTGAGGACCTGTTTTTTTCGGAGCGTTTTCTTCAGCCCCGGCCCTTGTTGGAGGCCATCACTTCGGAACGGCCGGTCGTGCTGCTAATCGACGAAGTCGACAAGTCCGACCCCGAATTCGAGGCCTTTCTGCTCGAGGTGCTGTCCGATTTCACGGTCAGCATACCCGAGATCGGAACGATCCGGGCCCAAACCATGCCCCTGGTCATCCTGACCAGCAACAACAGCCGCGAGATGAGCGATGCGCTGAAAAGGCGGTGTTTGCATCTCTTTCTGGACTTTCCGCCGCCCGAGGTCGAGCTTCGAATCATCCGGCTCAAGGTGCCCGACCTGCGGGAAACCGTGGCCCGGCAGGTCGTGTCCCTGGTCGAGCGGCTGCGCGGGTTGTCCCTGAAAAAGAGCCCCAGCATCAGCGAGACCCTGGACTGGGCCGCGGCCCTGGTCGCGCTCTCGGTGGATTCGTTATCCGAGGATGTCCTGGACCAGACCCTCAGCGTCCTGCTGAAGTACGAAAGCGATCTGGCCCGGGCCCGGGAAAAACTGCCGGAGCTGAGGCTCAAGGCCGGCGGCCGGTCGCGTTGATCGTCGGACCGAGGGAGTTTTGCGGTTGACCGGCCGGCGGAGTATAATATAAGACAGACACATCGGATGATGGTTCCTCCGGCGTTTTCGGTCTCAGGGGCGGGGCACGTCGGCGGTTTCCCCTTCTTGCCGTCTTCGGTCAGAGGGCGCTAATGGAAAAATCACTACTCGATTTCGCCGGGCGTCTGCGTTCGGGCGGGGTCCGGGTTTCACCGGCCGAGGTCTTCGACGCCTGCCGCAGCCTGGATTTCATCGACCTGCAAGACAGATGGGTCTTCAAGGACGCCCTTCGTTCGACCCTGGTCAAACGCACCCGCGACATCCCGCTTTTCGACGACCTGTTCGAACTCCATTTCACCGGCGGGCAACCATCCGAGGACGTATCCGATGAGACCGGCGACGGACCGGAGGATCGGGCCGCCCGTCTGGCCGAACTGATCGAACGATTCCAGCCGGACCTGACGCCGGCGACCGAGATGCTCATGACCGGCCAGTTCGGCCCCCTGAACCGGATGCTGCTGGACCGTAGCGAGGACATGGGCCTCGAGCGAATGGAAAGCCCCCTCCAGCTCAACTTTTTCCTGCGCGGTTTTCGTCGGGAGATGGACCTGGACCGGATGCAGAGGGAGTCATCCCTGTTCGCCGATCAGTTGGAGGAACGGGGCCTGGACCCGGACGAGGTTCAGGCCATACGGGAGCATACCGCCGGGAACTTCGATCGCCTGGAAAAGGACATCCGCCGCATCCTGCAAAGGGAGCTGGAAAAAAATCGCTACCTGTTCGTTCGGCGAATCATGGAAGAGGACGTGGCCGAACGAAGCCTCGGCCGGTTGTCCGAGGAAGACATCCTGTCCATGCGCCCCGCGGTCGAACAGCTGGCGCGCCGCCTCAAGGAGCGGCTCAGTCTCCGGATAAAACGAGCCGATACCGGTCGGTTGGACCTTAAGACGACCTTGCGGAAAAACGTCGGGTATGGCGGCCCCCTGCCCGACCTCCATTTCAGGAAAAAGAGCCCCAAACGCCCCCAGGTCGTTGCCTTGTGCGACGTATCCCGCTCGGTCAGCAATTTTTCCCGGTTCATGCTTTTGTTTCTTTACACACTCAAGGAGGTGGTCTCCCGGGTCCGCAGCTTCATTTTCGTCGGCGACATGGTCGAAGTGACCGAACTCTTTCAGCGGCACGACCTGGATGACGCGGTTTCCATGGCCGCGTCGGGCAAGGGACTGACCTACGCTTTCCGGACGGATTACGGAAGTTCGCTGAGCCAGTTCGTCGATGAATCCCTGACCGCGGTCAACTCGAAAACCACGGTCTTCATTCTGGGCGACGCCCGGAACAATTACTACGAGGCCAAAGAGGAGGCCTTGCGCACGATCTCCGAACGGGCCAAGAAGCTGATCTGGCTCAATCCGGAACCCCGTCCGAACTGGCGGCTTGGGGACAGCGTCATGGATATTTACCTGCCCTATTGCACAACCGCCGCCGAATGCGGTAACCTAAAACAACTATCTTATGTGGTCGAGGAGAACCTGCTGCCATGAGCGTCGAAGATTTCTTGAAATCCGCCTATCTGACAAGCCAGGAGACCTACCCTCAGGGTGAAGCCATCTTCGATGAAGGTTCCTCCGGCGACTGGATTTACGTCGTCCTGAAGGGCCAGGTCGAAATTTTCAAGATGGCCAAAGGCAAGCGGATTGTCGTCGATATGCTCAAGGAAGGCGACGTCTTCGGTGAAGTGAGCTTTATTGACAAACAGCCCCGATCCGCCGGCGCGCGGGCCCAGACCGAGGTGGTTCTGGGGGTCATCGATGTGGATTTCCTCGTCTCCGAGTACAACAAACTGCCCAACCACTTTAGGCTGA
>Ga0180009_10001452_pt1 | contig 29040 bp, 39 predicted proteins | sample OS_PC_MetaG_FD_123537 | JGI IMG/M metagenome (GOLD analysis project Ga0180009, IMG submission 123537) | Groundwater microbial communities from the Aspo Hard Rock Laboratory (HRL) deep subsurface site, Sweden - OS_PC_MetaG | ecosystem: Environmental > Aquatic > Deep subsurface > Groundwater... | reverse complement strand
GGCCGAGGGAGATTCGAACTCCCGATCTTCGCCATTTTGAACTCAAAATGAATTCGTCAAGGCGATGTCCTTTTTGGAGCCACTTTCACAGAACGTAGCTTAACCAACTAGACCATCGGCCCATTCTTGTATTATAATTGTTTGTTTTTTAAATATTTATATTCTAATGAGAGAATATAATATATATGAAACTAGAAAATTATTTACTATCAATTGATCCTAAAATAAAAATTTTTGGAGCATCAAAAGAATTGAAAAAACTGCATAATAAAAACAAATCGATTATGATTAATATATTGAAAGATAAATCCCACATTTCAAGTTATTATAATTGGATATCAGGAAAAACTCCCATATCATTAGAAAAAATATTAAAACTAAGATATATAGATGATAAAATAGTCGAAAATATATTTAGAGAATGTAATACATTTTCTGTAGGAGAGAAAAAATGCAAACTTCCTAAAGACATGACAAATGAACTATCTTATTTAATAGGAGCATTACACGGAGATGGTTCGCTTCATAAAAATAAGAAATATATAGCAGTAACAGGAGAATCCAAAAGATATTTAGAGGATGTGTTGAATCCATTATTCAAAAATATTTTTGAAGTTAAGTGTGGTTTATCAAAATTCAAAGGTAAAAAATATTATTACAGAATTACTGTAGGAAGTAAGGTAATTCAATCATTCCTTTCAATTTTTTGTCCTATAGGTAAGAAAAAAGGTAAATTAAAGATACCTAAAATAATAAGAAATAAAAAATCATTTCTTTTATCTTATCTCTCTGGACTTTTTGATACAGACGGTTGTTTAACACATGCAGAGAAGGGAAGAAAACAATTATATTTTACATTTCTACAATCTGATAAAAAGTTTGTTTTAGATGTTTACAAATCTCTAATTAATCTAAAATTAAGAATAAACCATCCTTATAGATTCATGTCTCCTAAGAAACCAGGCGAATTAAGTAGGGATTTAATTGAATGGAGATTATATATAGGATCTAAAAAAGATTTATCAAATTTTCTCAAGAAAATAAATTTTCTACATCCAGATAAAAAAATGCGAGCAGAACTAATTTTAAATAAAATACAACGCCAGGGACAGGATATTCAGCTTCGCTGACTGCGCATGCGTCAGCATTGCGTTTGAACCTGCATGGGTAAAACCCACTCGTTTTCGAAACGAGCTCCTTAACCATTCGGACACCCTGGCATGTTATATATAAGTTATTTTTAATTTAAAAGGAAGCTTGTAAAGAATTTATTATGAAAGAAAAATGCACTAAATGCGGCAAGCCCGCAGTGATTCACAGAAGGTATGAAGGTAGCTACGTCTGTAAAAAACACTTTATTCATTCAATAGAAAGGAAAGCTAAACTTACCATGAGAAATCATAAGATGGTGAATAAGGGTGACAGAATAGTTGTAGGTTTATCTGGCGGTAAGGATTCTGTTAGCTTATTGTATATTTTAAACAAAACCTTCAGTCATGTTCCCGGAACAAAACTAATTGCTGTTTCAATTGATGAAGGCATAGAAAAGGCAAGAACAAAGCAAATAGAGCTTGCAAAAAAATGGTGCAGAGAGTGGGGTGTAGAGCACAAGATTTATTCTTTCAAGAACGAGTACGGAAAAACAATGGACCAGAAAGTCAAAGAACTGAAAAAGAAACATGGTACACTGAAAGAGCCATGCACTTATTGTGGTGTTGGCAGAAGATACATGCTCAACAAAATTGCAAGAGAACTGAAAACAGACAAGCTTGCGGTTGGCCATAACCTTGATGACGAAGCTCAGGCTGCAATGATGAACTACATTCGCGGAGACATTGCACGCGCTAGCAGAATGGGTGCAGTTACTGATTTCTCTTTGTCTGAGGACTGGGGATCGCTGTTTATACCGAGGATAAAGCCTTTCAGGGCAATACCAGAAGAAGAAGTAGAGTTATATGCCAAATTAATGAACTTCGGAACAGATAAAAAATGGTGCCCATACAAAAGCGGTGTAAGGAAAGACGTGCTCATATTTTTGAATGATTTGGATAAAAAGTATCCAGGAGTCAAGTTCTCGATTCTGGAAACATTCGACAAGCTTGTTCCGCAATTCAGAAAGCTAGCGAAAACTGGAGTTAAGCAGAAACTAATCCGCTGCAAAAAATGCGGCGAGCCTTCAGCTCAAGAAATATGCAAGACCTGTGAATTGTGGCGATAATTATCGTTTGAATATCCAAAAACCCTTCTTCTTTGTTGAGTTGTATACGATGCTGATTCCGATGAATAGCACTATTGCAATGATCATGAAGCTTATTGTCATCACATTATAGAACCCACCGAACGGGCCTGTTGCCCAGCCAGAAGGATTTGAATTTTGTGCAGAAACTGCTGGAATTAAAGTCAACAAAGAAGATATTAACGCTGGAATAGATTTTTTCATGTATTATAATTAGTCTGCATTTTATTTAAGTCCTTTTATAGCCAATTTGTTTTCCCATTGCCAATATATTACCTCAACACCTGACTCCAATTCGTCTTTGAATTCTTCTGGTATCATTGCTTCAAAAGTGGAGTAGTCTTCCATATTCATTAGCTGCGCTATGTCGCCGCTGGTCGACAGTACCTGTGCAGTACCTTTCTTTATTGTTGGCACTTCCATCTCAGCTTCGCCGTTCTTGAAGAAATTTCTTTTCTTTCCGTCGAAAAGGCCTTCTACTTCTATTCTTGCTTTTGCATGACCGTGTCTACCTGTTTTAGAAATCTGTATGCTCATAACTTTGCATGGCTCGTCATCAACTATGCAATAACCGTTTTTTCTTAGCATCTTTGCTTGTACCATATTAACCAATTTCTTGTTTATATTTATTAACCGTGTTTTTACTTTTTAGTATCTTTAGTTTCTTTACTTATATTTTTTCCGCCTAGAATCTTTTTCTTGACATCTTCAAAGCTTTTATCAGATCCCTTTATTCTTTCTTCTTTTGGTATAATCTCTTCTGAATGAGGAACATTCAAATCAGCATCGATTGCGCCCTTAAGCGCAGCAAAGAGTCTTGAGGACTTGGATGATTGCAACCCAATATCCAGAATAGCTTCATTAATCTTCTTTTTCTTTGCTTCCATACCGCATAACAATCCTATTAAATATGCGGATGATAAGTTACCACAGTGGCCCTTCCATCCAAGTTTTTTTATGTCCAAACTATTAACAGAAACTATTGTCCTGTCTCCTTTAGAATCATAATCAATTATCTGGCATGTTGTATTGTTTGCGGTTCTTCTGACAGCAAATCTTGGCTTGCCTGATTTAATTAGAGTAAGGCGAAGCCTGTAATCTGTTTTTTGTTTTCTTCTTCTCTTATGAGGTACTATGTAAGTCTTGCCCATCTTCATAATATCTAATTCCTTGATTATATTTGATTATTGAGTTGATGACGACTATATCCAATATATGTAAGTCGTCTATTTGTCACTTTCCTTCTTAGTTTTTGCTTTCTTTTCTGCTTTCACTTTTTTCTCTTTCTTAGGTTCTTCTTTTGGCTTTTCTTTTTTGGTTTTAGTTTCAATTTTTACTTCTTTCTTTGCTGGTTTTTTAGTTGAAGTTCTTTCCTTTAACATTTCCTGAGTCTTTAAGTATGATAGCAAGTGCTTTTTGTTTCTAAAGAAGCCACCCTTTATTTTACGATAAAGGTTTGTATAATCTTTTTTGCTAATTCTTTCATCATCGAGAAGTTTTTTAATTAATCTTCTTAAAGGTCTCACAACTGCAAGCCAATCCTTTTTATCGTTTTTTATTCGAGCTTTCATTGTACCCTTCCTGCTTCCGAAACTTTTCTTGCGTCCTCTCTTTTTTTGTGCTAGTCTTTGTTTAGAATAAGCTTTTGATGTTCCTTTTTTTTGGATTTTTTTTATTAGACCTCTTTGTATCAAATCTCTTATATCATTTCTTGTAAGTGCTTCTTCTACATCCTTATCAGCAGTAACTTTTACACGTGTTTTTCCACACTTCAATATCTTGCTTGCAATTTCTTTTTGAGATTTTAAATCCATACTATCTAATTCCTCTATTATATTTGTTTATTGTATCGATGACGACTTTCAGTCGTCTTTACATCGCTTGATTCTTCGTCTCCGAAGTCTTTAACAGTCATTGAGAATTTCTTTCCGCGATTCTTTTGTATTTCTCTTGCTAATATCCATAAAACCAGTACCAAAGCCTTTTTACCGTTGTTGTTGACTGGTATAACATAATCTACGTCTTTAGCTGAATTGAAAGTATCACAAAAAGCAATTATTGGAACTCTTTTCTTTTTAGCTTCTTTAATAACCTGCTCATCTATAAGCGGATCTATAACAAAAACAGCATCAGGCTCATAAAAGTCCTTGTAAGAAGGGTTTGTTAATGTTCCTGGTGAGAATCTTCCAGAAACAACCTTTGAATCAGTTGCTTCAGCAAAAGCTGTTATTGATTTTGCAGCGCTATCCTTTCTTGAAACAATCATGACATTATTGAATTTGGACAGGAATTTTGCTCCTGTTTTTATTCTTTCATCCACCTTTTGTAAGTTAAACACCGCTAAACCGTCATCCCTTATCTTGTAAACAAAAGATTTCATGTAGGGTGTGCACGATTTCATGCCTATATGTACACCTGCAGTTAGGTATTGCGTCTTCTCTACAAGCATTTCAGGTTCTTTCTTTTCTGCCATATAACCACATTGTATCGATATAATTATATAGTTAACTTATATATTGGTAACAGTTGTTGTAATTATTTATAAATCTTTAAATAAAGGCAAGAACATATTATTAGCAGAGTAATCTAGTCTATTTCTTTGAAATATGATAAAACTTTCAGTATATCCTATATTTGAAGCACTTGGTCGTTTTTCTAATTTATTCAGGGAAATTGATAGTAATCCAGTACAATACTCAGAAGATCCTATGGATGTTATCTTCACTGAGGAACCTATTCTTAGTAAAAATAGTTATTTACATCACAAGATAGAGGAAATGTCTGGTGGTGAAGAATATATAGACCTCAGAAAAATTTTTTCAGGATATCCAGATAATGATAATCTTCTAGGCAAAAGAGAATTCACTTTTATGGCTAATCAGGCTCTTAACATGATAAGACAGAAGTCATTTTTTAAAATTACTAAGGAAAATGAAGCATTTGAAGCTATGAACTTAGCATTGCAGTTTTATAATCCTGGAAACAGTAACGGAAAACAAAGTAACAAGGTAAACGGAAAGGGCAAAAATCTTGATGGTGAATACTGGTGATAACCTGTAGAATCTTTAAATAGAGTTGTAATCTTACTATAAACAGGATTAAACCTAGTCTATTTCTGAGTTAGGTATGGAATCGTCTGTATTAGAGTCATTAGAAAGAAGTTATGTAAAAGAATATGTTGATATAGACATATATTCAATTGTTAATAATGCTGTGGATGATGTTTTTTGTTGGTGTGATAAAAATAATAAAAATACACCAATTACTAAAAATCAGCTCAGGGGAAAAACATATAATAATATAGATAGATTTTCAGATCAATATGGAAAAATAAATGATGACATATTAGTCGGTATTATTTTATTAGAAAGTGTAAAGGATTGTTTCGAAATAGAATGCCATGGACCTGATGGTTTTAATTATTTTTATGGGCTAAACGGATTTAGAGATATGGAAACATATGTTCTAAATAGAGCTTCTAATGAATTTCATCCAGGCATTTTTGAAGGTTTAGCTTATAGGAACAGAGTGTTAAAAACTCGTAAATTATTGAACTTATAATTCACTCATCTTAGCATCAGGAACTTCATGCCATAGCTGCATAAGGCGGTTGATTTTTGGTGAGTCAGGGCCTGTGACAGCTGTTTTTATGATAGGCGTCTGCCAGGCTATTGCCAGATCAGCTATAAATGTGTCTGCTGTTTCACCAGAACGGTGAGCCATTACAGGTGTTATGTTGTTTGTTTTGCATTCTTTGACAAATTCTTCTGCTTTTGAGAGAAGACCTACCTGATTTGGTTTAACTACAGCACCATTAGCAGAATCTTTTTTGATAGAGTTTTTAAGTCGTGCAGTGCGCGTGCAGAAGAGATCATCACCAACTATTAATTTGTCTTTGAATTTCTTTCTGAGTTCTGCAAAAGCTTTGAAGTCCTCTTCATGAAAAGGATCTTCTATATAGAAAAGATTGTATTTTTTTATCAATTCCTCAATGAATTCAAAATGCTTCTCTGCTGTTAGTTTTTTATTTGATTTTTTGTAAACATAAGACCCGTTTTTCCATAGATGTGAAGCAGCAAAATCAACACCTAATTTAACATTCCAATCGTCTGTTATGTATGAAATAAAATCTAATGTTCTTGTGTCATCCATTTCAGACATCCAGGCATTTTCCAAATTTCTTCCATAAAACGAGCTTCTGTTCTTAAGCTCTTCACCAATTGTTTTCCATACATCCAGATTGGTTTCAACTGCTTCTTCAATTGTTTTAGCTCTATGAGGTAAAATGAGGAATTCCTGAAAATCGTTTCCACCACCATGTATTCCACCACCTATAAGATTTGACAGCGGAAATGGGAATTCTTTTTTTAGACCGTTGAGTCTCCATAAATCATTGCTCATTGCAGCCTTTGTCATAGCAATTGATATAGCAAGCGTTAAATTGCCACCAATATTTGAAAAATCATAACTCTTATCTGTTTTTCTTAGAAAGTCGTCGACAGATCTCCATTCAAATTCGTTAATACCTATCAGCTGTTGTCTTATGCTGGAAAAATTCTTTTTTATCTCGCTGAAAGAGAGCTCCTTGACTTCATGCACTCCGCGCGAAGCGCCAGAAGGTACAAAACTGATAAATTCACCTTTTTCTGTTATAGCTTTTATAGAAATTGTTTCCTTGCCGTTATAATTAATAGAAGGATAAAGCCGTAGATCTTTTAGCATACATTTAATCTCTTTTCTTAAGTCTTATATCAATTGGTATAACATCTGCTTCCCATTCTAACTTTGCTATTTCAATTGGATCTATTATATTTTTTGGGACACTAACTAAAATAGGAGAACCCTGCGCTATCTGCAGAGCACGGGCTGAGATAAGCCTTGTCTTTTCGTATCTTGATTGATTCTCTAGCATATTACCTTTCTTTGTTTAATTGCTTATATACTTTTAACCGATGTATCTTAGCTGTTCCTTCTCATTTACAGGGGCTTTTTCTGATTTGTTTATTTCACTTAGAGCCTTTCTCTGTAGAGTTTCCACTTTCTTTATGAACTTTTCCATTTCCTTTACCCTATCTTCCAGTTTATCCGTGTTTATTTTTACCTTAAGTATTTTGGTTAAAACGTTTAAAACCATTTCGCCTGATTTAGGATCTGTTACTATAGGAAAACCTGATGTTTCGCCTAAAAGGCATAAACCATTCATACCACGCTCATTGCATAAACCTACCAAAAGACCAGCTGCACCAACTATGTAACCAACGCGTTCTCCTGCATCAAACTTTATTCCTAATCCTTTGTATTTTTTTATTAACTTTTCATCAGTTACTGCACCTATAACTTCTGGATCTTTCTCCAGTTCACCTGTGGCAAGACCGCCTATTGTTATAACATCTTTTACATTGAATTTCTCTGCAAAATCAAGAACAGCTTCCATTATTTCGTAATGACCATGCGGTGAAAGTGACTGACAATCTCCTACCATAAAGATGACGTCTCTTTGGTTTGCTTTTTTAGCTTTTATGTAATAAAATTCATTTTTCAGGAGATGAACTTTGTATTCATCATGAAGCATTACAAAAGGGAAAAAATGTTTTGAGTATAATTCAGCAAATTTCTTTGCTTTTAGCTCTTCTATCATGTAGCCGACTGCTACTCTTCCTATGTTGCCGACCCCGGGAAGTCCTTCAATTAGAATAGGATTTTTGAGTTTAGGTTTTGAAAATATTTTTATTTTGACCATAAAACACCACCACCATGAGTTTGTATTATATATTTGTAACAGAAGTTATTAAATTAATATATTATAGAGATAAGTGATATATCGCCCCCGTAGTGTAGCGGCAAGCACATAAGCTTCTCGAGCTTATAACCCGGGTTCGAGATCAGAATCTGTGAATAATCAAAGAATGCAGGTAGTTGGTATCGGTTCCGATACTTCATGATGAAAATCCCGGCGGGGGCATAGAGTTTGACGACCTTAGTCGTCTTAGCTCTTTGGGGCCTGTGGCTCAGTGGTAGAGCGCACGACTGATAATCGTGAGGTCGGGAGTTCGATCCTCCCCAGGCCCATTATAATTCACCATTAATTTCTCTTTCCATACGATCTAAGAAATTTTTGAAGAATTTGATTCTTTCTTTTGCTATTTCTTTTGCTTTTTTCGTATACAACTTATCTATTAAGAATTTGCCTTTGATTTCAAACTCTATTTGCGGACTGTGTTTTGTCTTGTCTATAATTCTTCCGTTTATTTTTCCATCTGTAAGGTTTTCTTTAGCGTATTCTTCAATGTTTACTTTCCTATAAATATTTGCATTGTTTTTACCTACCCATGAAAATGAGCGTGCAATACCTATTGCACCAAGCGCGTCAATCTTGTCGGCATCAAACAGGATTTCAGCTTCTTTAGTCTTTGGTTTATTTTCAGTTTTGTATCTATGTGAAATGATACAATCCTTCACGTGTTTGATTTTATCATCTGAAAATCCTAATTCTTTCAGAATGGGTTCAGCCATTTCAGCTCCTATCATTGCATGATCAGTATTACCGGTGTTATCGTGCATTTCTTTGACTGCACCTATATCATGCAGTATAGCGGCTGCTTGCAAAACTTCCATATCAACATCTTTGTTTTTAGCTATGCTGAGGCAATTTCTATAAACTCTCATAACATGATCCATGTTATGAGCAGAACAAGATAACTCTTTTTCTACGGCTTCCTTTATTTTTTGTATTTTTGAATTCATTTGAATAAATTGCTATTCAAGAATAAATTATTGATATTATAAAACATAATAAATTATCAAAACAATTATTTACATGAGTTTTGATATCTTTGCAATTTTTAATATATTTGTACTCGTTGAAGCTATATGGTTGATTTTACCTGCTTACACAGCTAACGGACTTGTACCATTTTTCAAAGGCAAACGGCCAATAGATGGTAATAGAAAATTTATTGATGGCAAGCCAATTCTTGGTCCAGGCAAGACTTGGGAAGGCCTAATCTATGGTTCAATAATAGGAGCTGTGATAGCTTTTATACAATTATTGGCTCTTCCGTATCTTCCTTTTGAGTTTTCATCTGTTGCACTTAGCATTGTTCCCATGTCATTGTTGCTAGGATTTTTGCTAGGATTTGGCGCATTATTTGGTGATATTGTTGCATCATTCTTCAAACGTCGTATCGGTATAGAAAGGGGTCATGCTGCACCAATACTTGATCAAGACGATTTTATTATAGGTGCTCTTCTGTTCGCGTCTTTGCTGATTGCAATAAAAATAGAATGGGTTATATTGCTGTTGGTTATAACGCCATTATTGCACCTTCTTGCAAATATGATTGGTTATCTAATAAAAGTAAAAAAACAGCCCTACTGAATTATTTTTTAAAAATGTCTTCCAAGAACTTCAGCATGCGTTGTTTGACTTCTTCTATCTCGCCCTCGCCGCTGAAATCTTTCATAATTCCTTTTTTTCTGTAATAATCTATTAGAGGCTTTGTCTCTTCTTCATATGTTTCAAGTCTCTGCTTTATGACTTCTGGCTTTTGATCTTCTCTGATATAGAGCTCTCCACCACATTCATCGCACACGCCTTCTTTCTTGGGAATTCTGTTTGTTTTATGAAATATAGCAGCGCATTTTTTGCATGTAATTCTTCCACCAAGTCTTTGCATCAATGTTTTATCAGAGACAAAAAAATTAACTACAAGATCTATTTTGGTTATTCCTTCAAGTGCTTCTGCTTGTTCCAAATTGCGAGGGTAACCATCAAGTATGAAGCCTTTTTTACAATCATGTTTACTAAGACGATTTTTTAGAGTTTTTATACTAATTTCATCAGGAACTAAAACTCCTTTTTTCATATAACTGTCCAATTTTTTACCAAGACCTGTACCTCTTTTCACTTCTTCTCTGAATATCTCTCCTAATGATATTTTTGGTATACCGAAATGTTCAGAAACGTGCACTGCGTGAGTTCCTTTGCCTGCTCCTGGTGGACTAATAAAAATCATCTTCATAGTATCATTATTTGTCCTTAACCTTTAAAAATTGTGCTAGAAGTGCTTCCAGCTGTATTTCCTCTGAACCGCCCTGGTTTAAACGGAATTCAAACTCTCCTACCTTTTCGATAAGATTTAGCTTTTTCTCTTCTGGGATTTCCAGGTCAAAGATCTGTCTGTGTATTTCCTTTATTATATCCTCTCCTGACAGACCTTGGTGCAAAAGTAATTGGTAAAGCTTTTCCCGTGCATCAATAAATTTACCATTTAAGGCAAACCCTAACATGTCTTTTATATCTTGAGGTTTTGCTTGCGCAGTTGCATTATAGACGTTTTCTCTTGTAATCTTGCCCATTGTAGCAGAAGTTTGCAAAATGTTTGTTGATTTCCTTAAATCACCGCCGGATATTTCAAAGATAGCTTTCAATCCATCCTTGTCTGCTGTTAATTTTTCACCCTTTACAATTCTCTCAAGATAATTCATTACGTCTTCTTCTGATAAGGATTTGAATCTAAAAACAGCTGTTCTGGATTGTATTGGTTCTATAATGCGACTTGAATAATTGCAACTAAGAATGAAGCGACAGCTATCAGCGAACTTTTCCATTGTTCGTCTGAGTGCTTGCTGAGCTTCTGGTGTGAGAGCATCGCTCTCATCAAGAAATATAATTTTGAAGTCTGCATCCAAGGGCTTCATTTTAGCAAATTCCTTGACTCTTCCTCTGACAACATTTATTCCACGCTCGTCTGATGCATTAGTCTCTTGAAAATTCTGTTGCCAGTTCTTGCCGAAGAGCTCGTGCGCAAGACATAAAGCTACAGTAGTTTTTCCTATGCCTGCAGAGCCAGCAAAAAGCATGTTCGGAACAGACCCCTCTTTGACCCATACCTTTAGTCTTTCAATTATATGTTTTTGATTAACAACTTCACTTAGTTTCTTTGGTCTGTACCTTTCTGTCCAAATTTCCAGAGACATAAGAAATAATGGTATATATGTTTTTTAAGTATTAATTTTGCAGATATGATTATGATAATAGCAATTACAGGCACACCCGGAACAGGCAAGACAGAAGTAGCTAAGTTGTTAGCCAAAGAACTAAAATGGAAGCTTATTGAATTAAACAAGCTAGCTGAAGAGAAAAACTTCTACAGGGGTTATGATGAAGAAAGAGAATGCAAAATTGTTGATATTAACAAATTATCCAGAGAGATTAAAAAAATGAAAGAGAATCTCATTTTAGAAGGGCATTTTTCCCATGACATGTCATGCGATCTTGTTATCGTTCTTCGCTGCGCAATCGGCGAGCTGCGCAAGAGAATGGAAAAACGTGGATGGCCTGAGCAGAAAATAGAAGAAAACATCGAGGCGGAGATAATGGGTATCTGTAAGGAAGAAGCCGAAGATGATGACAAAGATGTTTTAGAAATTGATACAACAGGAAAAACAGCAGAAAACGTTACTAAGGAGATTAAATTAAAGCTTAAAAAGGGGGCTATAATATAGTATATATAACAATGTGATATTATGCTAGGAACTGTAGCACTTCTCGGAACATTGACAGGAATATTGTTAGCAGTAGGTTGGTTTGTTGGTGGCATTTTTGGAATGACTTTAGCATTAATATTAGCTCTTGTATTAAATTTTGTCTCATATTGGTATTCTGACAAGATTGTTTTGAAAATATACAAAGCAAAACCTTCTGATGATGTTAAATTGAACAGTATTGTTTTTAGGTTAGCAAAAGAAGCAAAAATCCCAGCACCGCGCGTTTACACAGTTCCTACAAAGGTTCCGAATGCATTTGCAACTGGAAGAAACAAAAAGAATGCCGTAGTTGCTGTCACAGATGGTTTAATGTCCCTAGATGATAATGAAATGGAAGGTGTTATTGCACACGAACTTGGCCATATCAAAAACAATGATATGCTAACATCAGCTGTTGCCGCGACTGTTGCTGGTGCAATATCATACCTTGCCCATATAGGTTATTGGTCAATGTTTGCTGGAGATTCAAGAGGACAGAGCAACATAATAGGATTAATACTGATGATTGTTTTCGCGCCATTAGCGGCATTGCTTGTGAGGATGGCTATCTCAAGAAATAGAGAATATGAAGCAGATAAAACAAGTGCACTCTTGACAAAGAATCCAGCTGGTTTAGCATCTGCTTTGAGAAAAATAGAGGCAATTGCAAAAAATTATCCTCTCAGGGGTTCAAACGCAACATCGCATATGTGGATAGCTAACCCCTTCAAGCGCGATTCTTTTGGGAATCTTTTTGCAAGCCATCCGCCAATGGAAAAGAGAATAGAGAGACTTGAAGAGATGAACATGGAATTATTATAAATTCTTACAACCTAAATTGTTTTATGGAAAAGAAAGGCTTGCATTTAGGCATAATCCCAGATGGCAGCAGACGTTGGGCAAAGAAGAATGATATTGAGAATTATGACGGCAAACAATCCGGGGACGCTATTGAAAAAATTGTAAAGCATGTTGTTGAAAACCACCCAAAAGTTGATGAAATTTCTATTTGGGCTCTATCTGTAGATAATTTGAAAAGAAATGAAAGCGATAAAGAACTTGTCTATAACCTTATTGAGAATAAAATAGAAACTTTAATTGAATATATAGAGAAAGAAAATATCGATGTAAAAGTGAACATAATAGGTTCTAGTTTATTTGAATTGCCTAGAAAGGTAAAAGATGCCTCAGGTAATGTTGAAAATAAGACAAAAAATAATAAGAGTATCACACTTAATTTATGCATAGGATACGGTGGAAAGCAAGAAATAACAGATGCTGTGATGAGCGCTTCCAAATGGTTAAGAAAGAATCCAACAATGGCAAAGATTCATGAAAATGTTTTTGAAAAATTCTTAATGATTCCAAGAAATTTGGATATAGTGATTAGAACTGGTGGCGAGAAAAGACTCTCTGGTTTCATGCTATATCAAATTGAATACGCAGAACTGTTTTTTTCTGACACACTTTGGCCAGATTTCTCTATAAAAGAATTGGATGATATTCTCGATCAATTCTCTAACAGGCAGAGAAGGTTTGGTAGATAATTATTTTCCAAGTATTTTCATAATGCCTTCATAATGTCCTGCGCCTATGACTACAACTATCTTATCAAAACGCTCTGATAATGTTTTGATTCTCTGCGCCATGATAATATTCCTGTCGCTAACCAAGATCTTGTAGAATATTGGAAATTCTTTTTTGAATACCTGCATGGCTTCGCTTATTATTTCTTTTTCAGGAACCTTTCTCAGATCAATCTTTTTAGATGAACGCGAAAACTTTGACAAGAATATTAAAAGAGGTGATCTTATCAAAAGCCACAAAATTCTTAATTTCTCTTTTTTAGGCATTCTCTGAATCTCTATGAACGTAAGTCTTATGTCCCTGTCTATGAAAACAACAGGTATTTCTTTTTTTTGAGCTTCTTTAATTGCGCCAAGCATTTCTGATCCGGGAAAGATGCCAACCTTTTTTCCTAGCCATGATTGAAGAGTCTTCATAAAGAAAAAAATTAAAAACGTTATAAAACCTAGAGACTTCAACGCATCCATATTAGACTGCTTTCCATGCAATAGTGCATGATATCTGTTTCTATCAAGTTCTATTGCAACACAATCCGGTTCTTCCTTTTCAATCGCATGTCGCACAGCTAACAAACTTTGCTCTGCTATATGTGATGTCGGAACAAAAACAATTCTTTTCATACAAATGATTTAAATAGCGCCTTTTTAAAATAACTACATAGTGCCGAGGTGGCTGAACGGCTAAAGCGCCAGTTTAGATGCCATACATCTAAGGCGAGACTTGAATGTCGCTAGATCTTAAGATAACCTATGGTTAGATGACTAATTAGGAGATCTGGTGTCCGAAAGGACGTGCAGGTTCAAACGCAATGCTGACGCAGTCAGTAAAGCTGAATATCCTGTCCTCGGCGCTCATCTTATTAAATAAATCGTAAAAGGTGAACAGATGAAACCTGTTAAAGACATATATAAGAATATAGCAAAAAAATACACCGAAACATATTCTGATAAAGAGTATCCTACAGATAAATATGTCGATCAGTTTGTTTCAATGATGCCAAAAGAAGCAAGAATACTCGATGCTGGTTGTGGTGATGCTAGTTATACAGATATTTTTTTATCAAAAGGTTTTTCTGTAGAGGGAATTGATATTTCAGAAGAAATGATAAAAATAGCCAGGAAGAAATTTCCTAAAGCCAACTTTAAAATCGGTGATTTAAGGAAAGTGAATTTAAAGGAAAAAATATACGATGGAATACTTTGCATGCAGGGCACTTGTCATATAGCTAAGAAATATCATGATCATATACTCAAAGAATTCTATAAAGGATTGAAAGAAGATGGAATTTTATTTTTAACTGTACAAGAAGGTGAAGGGGAAGGTTTAACATACTGGCCTCTGGCCGGAACAGAAATTTTTACAAGTCATTATCAATTAGATGAAATAAAGGAAAAGCTAACCAGCATCGGTTTTAACATAATTTTTACTGATATTTATTCTCCATGTAAAGGAGATTATCAAAACAATAAATTGGCTATAATGGCAAGAAAATAATATTTTCATTATCTTATTTTTACAATTTTTGGACCGGATAGATCATAAACAGTGGATGGCCTACCTTTTAGAATGCCCGCATTTATTATAACATCTACACAATCTACCATGTTTTTTGTAAGGTCTTTGAGATTTTTTATCACCGGTTTTCCAGAAATATTTAGGCTTGTTGTGATGAAAGGTTTTCCAAATTCTTTGATTAGATCAGTGATTAAGTGGTCAGGCATTCTTACGCCAATTTTATCGTTTTTTGATATCCAAGGCATTGCTTCAGGATCATTCTTTTTCATAATCAGAGTGTAGGGTCCTGGAAACTTGTTGAGAAATTCATCATGATTTACGATTAGATTCTTTCTTATCCATTGCATAGAAGGCGCTATTACAGAAAGAGGATGCCTTGATTTTTTTATGTCTTTAATGCGCTGGACAGAACTAGGATTTGTGGCATCACAACCGATGCCATAAACTGTATCAGTCGGGTGAATGAAAACATCTCCGTTTTTCATTTTTTCAAGAATTTCTTTTTTTGCTGTCATTGCCACTTCTAAAGTAATTTCTAGTGTCATATTTTATTTAGTCTCAGAGTAAGTATATATTATGAACATTTTTAACAAAAGAGTAAATGAATTGAGATCTCTAATGTCAGAAGCGGGATTAGACGCAATCTTAACACCTAGCGTGAATAATGTTTTTTATTATACAGGACTTAAGATGCTTAGTGGAGATTTTGCATTTACCTTGATCTCAAAATCAGGTAATGTTGACCTGTTCGTTTCTCCGCTAGTGAATTATTTATCATTAAAAACAGCGAAAGTTCATCCAACAACTGATACAAAAGATTTGAAGAAATTATTGGAGAAACATAAAAAAATAGGCTTTGATGAGTTTGGTTTTAGTGTGCATAAATTCAAGAGTTTGAAAACTAAAAGCGTCAGATTTTTTCCTGCTGGTGATCTTATGAGAAGACCCCGTGAGATAAAAGATCAAAGTGAAATAAACACTATAAAGAAGGCAATAAAAATTACAGAGTCTTCTTTGAAAAGTGTTAGACCGGCTGGTAAGACAGAATTTCAATTAGCTGAGGAAGTAGAATGTGGTTTTAGAAAACGTGGAGCTCTGAATGCATTTGAAACAATTGTTTCTGCGGGTAAGAGAAGTTCATTTGTTCATTACAAGCCTCAAAACAAGAAAATACATAAAAATGATGTTGTGCTTGTTGATTCTGGTGCAAAATTTAATGAATATTGTGCTGACATTACAAGGATGTTTTGCAGCAAACCTGACAAAAAACAAAAGATAATTCTGGAAGATGTCTTGGAAATACAGAAAGCGTTGATAGATTACATCAGAGAAGGTGTAAACATGAAGAATATTAATAATTATTATAAAAAACTTCTAGATAAAAAACGATATCAAATGCTACATTCGTTTGGCCATGGCCTCGGTCTGGGTGTTCATGAGGGACCGTTTGGTGGAGAACTAAAATCTGGGATGATTATAACAGTAGAGCCTGGGATTTACATAAAAGGTTTTGGTGGTTGTAGGATAGAGGATGATATCTTAGTTAAAAAGGATAAATCACAAACTCTATCTTCTGCGAGCAGAAGCTATATGAACTTCTGAATCTGGCATTTCCATTTCTTCATGCATAGGAGCTGTTACATGTTTTATAATTATAATATCTCCTATTGCTTCAACCATTGGGAATGGTATTATCATGCCTTTCTTTGTACCCAGCATGTCTGACATGTAGGATCCCCTAACAGCCTTTACAACCAAGGATCTTAGTTTAAATCTTCTCAAATCACACTCAACATCCTCTACTTTACCGCAGTAAAGTCCGGAGTTAGTGAAAACATCTTTCTGCCATGTATCTGAAATACTAGCAACTTTTACCATACAACCACCTCTTATTAAGCAAATTAATAGTTCATATATTTGAACTATAAAACAATATAAAAATAAAACTTATAAACCTTAAGTGTACCAAAATAAATGTCGGGGTGTCCGAGCGGTTTAAGGAGCACGGTTGCTAACCGTGTGTGCACTGCACTCGAGGGTTCGAAAATTAGAACCTGCGAATAATCAAAAAACGCAGGTAATTGGTATCGGTTCCGATACCTCCTTCGGAAATCCCTTCCCCGACGCTTATTTTTATCTTTAGGAGGAGAAAAACATGGATATAAACGATTTTGCGAGAATGAATCATGAACGTTCTGTAACAAATGATCCAAAAAAAGCTTTTGATTGGGAGTATTACTTAATAGCTATGTCGGGTGAGTGTGGAGAGCTGTTAAACAAACTTAAGAAAATAAAGAGAGGAGATTTCCCACTCAACAGGGAAGAAATTGCAGAAGAAGTTACCGATGTTTTAACATACACCTTTCTTTTATTATCAGAGCTTGGCATTGATGTCGAGAATGCTATAATGAAAAAATATGAGAAAGTGAATCAAAGACTCGCAAACGGCGGGTTTCATGTAAGATAGATTTATCTTTAGAAAGCTAATAATGTTGCATGGGAGAATTTGCAAGCTACTTTGGAGGAGTAATTCTCATGGTAATCTTTATAATATTGATTGTTCTTATGGGTTTTTTCTTCAAAATCGGTACCGCAGGCGATGCCTTAGCACCTATTATTGCTGGAATCGAAGGTGAAAAAATACAGGTATCGATGAATGATTTTTTCCTGATAAAATTCGTGAAAGACTTCTTCAAAGGATTTTTCTTGATCAGTAACCCCGGATGCGTCTTTATTGTGTAAAACGAGTGGAATATTTATTTTTATATATCATAGACAATCTGTTATAATATGGGTCCGTGGTCTAGTTGGTTAGGACGTCGAATTCCTCTTGGGATGCGTAACCCTTACATCAACTAGCCGCCTTTCGCTTAAATAGGCGATTGTTGTAGGTTAGGCGAAGATCCCCGGTTCAAATCCGGGCGGACCCATTTTTCGTTTTTTAAAGGTATAATTTTCCAAAAACCACTCACAGAATATCTAGAAAGGTTCATTTGAACTCTTTTAAATGTTTTATCATTAAGTCTACATTCGCTTAATACCGGATTTAGAAATTTTAGATTGTGAAATTTGTTTGATAAGTGTTTTATTTCTTCCAAAAACATTTCATTAGTACCATTCATCATTATACCAAAGGTTTTATTTGTATAGAATCCATCTGTATCCATTAAACCAGCAAAGAAATACTTAAACAACTTTTTTGTTTTTATTAAATTCGGAACTCTCAAATTAATCTTCTTTCTTGGTTTTAATCCAATAATATTGACAAAATATGAATACACAATTTTATTATTAATTTCTAAAACAAAACAATTCTTATCTTTCTTTTTCCAAAGTTTACCAGCGTAGTTAAAAATTTCTTTGAACAAATAATTTATATTATTAATAAACTGTTCAGACGAATTATAAATTTTAATTTTTGTTCTCGGATATTTTGATAATTCTCTTGGTATCAATGTTATGTTTCCATCCCCTATTATAACACCAGTTAAATATGATATCGATACATCCAGTTTTGTTGGCACTTTTATTTTAAATGGAGATCTTTTCATTCTTACATATAGAGAATTTTTATTTTCTTCAAAATAGATATCAGTTCCGATCACTTTGTGATCTATTAATTTTGAAGTGAAATTTTTAAATTTCATATTTAATTTTTAGGTGAGGCATCTATATGTTGTTTTAGTGAAACGGCTCGAAGAGGAAAAACAACAATATAAGATGCTGAAATAAAAATAAGATAAAGGGCTTGTAGATCAACGGTAGATCGCTCGCTCGGCATGCGAGAGGCTGGGGGTTCGAATCCCCCCAGGTCCATTTAACAAGTAAGGAATGTTATGAATGTTAAAGATGCAATTAATCAGAGAAAAAGTATTCGTAAATATTTGAATAAACAAGTTCCTGAAGATATTATCAAAGATCTTTTAGATGCTGCACGAAAAGCTCCTTCAGCAAAAAATACTCAATCTCATAAATATTTTATCGTTAAGAATCAAGATGTGATAAACGAATTGAAAAAAGAAAAGGCATTCGAACAACCTTTTGTTTATGATGCTCCGTTAATTATTGTTTGTTGTGCGGATTCGAAACAATACCCGGAAAGAAAGAATGCTGATAGTTCTCCTGAGGATTATGCCTTAATAGATTTGTCTATTGCTGCTTCATTTCTGGTTTTAAGAGCTACCGAATTAGGTCTTGGTTCGGTGTTTGTAGCATGGATATATGCTGACAAGGTGAGAAAAATACTTGGCATACCTGAAGAATACATTATCCCCTTCGTCTTGCCAATAGGCTATCCTGCAGAAGATCCGGATCCAAGATCTAGGAAGGATTTGGATGAAATATTATTCTAAAAAACCCTTCATGTCCATATTTAAAATTTGCAAACCATTTGCTTCTCATGATAAAATTGGTAACTTTAGACTTTGACGATACTTTGATTACTATAGGTAAACGTTTCTATAAAAACACTAAAGAGAGATGTAAGCGTCTTGGGATTGAGATGCCTTCTGAGAAAAAGTTCAAACAAGCTTGGAGTTTGCCTTGGAAGGAATTTTATAAAAAACTTTTTAATGGTTTAGATGAGAGAGAATTTTGGGATGCAATGAGATTCAATCATTACAGAAATTCTGACCTAGTTAACGATTATCCAATAATAATGGGGTTTCTTAGAAAGGAAAACATTCTAGTAGGTGTTTTGACATCATCAACAGAAGAAAGAATAAACAAAGCGTTTAATAAAATTGATGGAATAGATTACAATCATTTTGACTTCTTTTATACATTAGAAGATTGTGAAAACCCAAAACCTCATCCAGATTCATTCTACCCTGTATTGGATTTTGCAGATTGTTGTGGAATAGAAGAAAATGAAATATTATATGTCGGTGATGGATTATCTGATTTAAAAACAGCAAAAAATGCCAAAGTACATTTTGCTGCAGTGACTAGTGGAATTTATGACGAGGAAGATTTCAAAAAAGCTGGTTTGCATGAACATAAAATATATAATCGTCTCGGTTACACTGTTAATTATATAAGAAATGTAGAATGGTTAGAAAAGGCTAAAATGGGCATTAAAAACATACGGGTTTAATTTTATCTTAACAAATTCTGCAAATAGAAAACTAACAAGAACAGAGCAATTAGAACAAAAACCCAGAAAAACATATTTATTCTCATATTATAGTTATTCTCACTATGACTAAAGTATTTTATTCTCCGAGAACCAATTATATACAGGAGGTATTTTTTTATGGCAAAAAGACCAATGGGAGTAACAATAATCGCAGTAATAGGAATTATCTTTGCTATATTGGGAATACTAGGAAGCATAGCATCACTTGGCATATTCACATTAATACCAACAATGGTGGGTGGAGCTGAATTTACAATTCTCGGAGCACTTATGATGCCTATAATGGCACTGTCTCTGATTATAAGCATAATATCGCTTCTAGGATTCTACTGGCTATTGCAAATGAAGAAAAATGGATGGACACTCACAATAGTTTTGCAGATAATATCCATATTCACAGGATTATTGACATTAGTAGGTTGGATAATACCATTGATAATAGTAATATATCTATGGATGAAGAAAGGTTTGTTTAAGTAAATCCTTCATTTTTATTTTTTGAAGGATTTTGTTTATTTTTATTATCTTAATAAAATTGAAAAACAAAAAAAATCTATGGAGAAAGAGAACCTAAAAGATAGAATGTCTGTATGTCTAAGATATACAGGCAGTGATACAAGTTTTAGGCGTTGGAGAAAGATAAGAAGTATGCCTATTGTCATAAGAAATTTACTTGTTGTGAGCATATGCAAATATCTTCCGCCATCTAAAATAAAAAACAAACTTTATCGAAGAATAGGAATGAAAATTGGTAAAAATGTCACAATATTTGGTGTGAATTTTGATATTTTCTTTCCAGAATTGATAGAAATAGGGGACAACACTGTAATAGGCTCGTATACTCTTATAATTACACACGAATTCCTGAACAAAAAATGGTGCAGTGGCAAAATTAAAATAGGTAAGAATGTTCTGATTGGCGCAATGACAATGATATTGCCTGGAGCCGAAATAGGAGATAATAGTGTAGTATCTGCATATTCTTTGGTTAACAAAAAAATTCCTTCAGATTGCATGGTTGGAGGAGTTCCAGTAAAGATACTGAAAAGGGGAACAAAATGAAATTTCTAGAAGAAAGAGTGTTTTCAACTAAAACAATGCCTATAGTCATAATATTAATTTCACTAGCAGGTTTTTTTATTGGAATGTATTTTTATTGGAATCAGGTAATTAACACTCCGACATATTTATGGCTGTTTGTTATTGATTGTCCTCTCTACGTTTTATTGTCTGTTGTGGTGATAGCACTCAGGATGAAGGGTAGAAGCAATAAAATTCTAAACTACATAACATCGGTTGGTTTAATTAAGTATGGTTTATGGACTGTCCTTGCAATAATATTAAATCAGGGAGATATTTTGTTTTTTGCTCTACCGCACATGTTAATGGTTATCTTCGGTTTTCTGCTAATACCATATTCTAGAGCGAAGTTTACTGGATTTCTATTGATTATGGGATGGTTTTTGTTCAACGATTATATGGATTATGTTGTTGGTACAGTACCTCCAATACCAATGACGTATATGGAATTGATAGCTTACTTTAGTTTATTCAGCACAGTATTTTTTGTCTCATTGGTTTACACAATTAATCGGTTCATGAACCAGAACAAACAACTTTGAAAACGTTTCCGCTCTTCTCAACAGCAAAATCCACGTCAAGAAATTGCTTTATTGTCCAGATGTTTGTCTCTGTATGCGCAGTTATTTTTGGTGTGGTTATTATGGATTCTCCATTAGCTATAGCCAAAAACGGCAGGATTTGATCGCAGAGATGTTCATCCACTGATGCCTCTGAATTTAGTGTTTTAAGAAGTTCGTTCGCAGCTTCTTTGCCAACTGCTTCTGCTGGTTTTCCTCTTTCACCTAAACCGCTTGCCCCGAAAGTTTCTGTCCACAAAACAATGCCAGATCCAGGACAAGTAGAATCAACTGATTCTGTTTTTATCTTAATGTCATAATTTGTAGAAAGCATTTTTAGAACGCTTTCTTTTTGCCTTTCAGCAACCTTTGCCTTTTCCAGGTGTTTTGATGCGATAGAAAGGCCTGATATCTTTATGGTTTTGGATTTTTCCAACTTCAATGGCTTGAAACTCTTACAAGGATTGACTGTTATTTTAACTTTTGCACCACCAACAGGATAAAAACCATGCCTCTGTATGTCGATTTTAGCTTTGTAGCCCATTTTTTCTAGAAGCGGGAGAAGGATATTTTGTGTGTACAGAACCTGTGGCGCCCATTTATTGAATGTTGCGCCTCCATCTATGTTTACAGTTACAGGGTATTCTGCATAAGCTAGAGGGATTTTCAATGTTTGAAACAAAAGGCCTATGGAACCTGCTGTTGGTATTTTTACATTCAGCTCTTTTTTGAAAGCGTTGCCTGGAGTGAATTTTATTTCAGTAGAACCAATTTTTGCACCCTCTAGTTTCGCATCACAGAAATCTGCAAGCGCTTTGATCCCCTCAAGATGCTGTGTTTTTAGGCCAGGATGTAATCGTCCTTTGCGGATATTGAAAATATGAATAGGTTTTTTTGTTATGACAGATAGGGCAATAGATGTACGTAATATCTGACCCCCGGATTCGCCATAGCTTCCGTCTATTTTTATCATAATTATAAGCTTATTTTCTCTCCATTTTTTGGAGCGATAGTATCGAAACCCTTCCCTTTTAATTCTTGTGCGAACTTTTCGCTGTGTTCGCCGTGAACCAGTAGTATTTTTTTAGGGTTGAGTTTTTCATAGTACTTGATTAGATTACCGCGACCGCAGTGTCCAGAAAAATCCATAAAATTAACATTCATTTTTAGCTTTTCGTTTATTCCTTCTGTCACGTATCTACCTGTGTCCAATAATGTTCTTCCAACGGTGTTTACAGCCTGATAACCAGTCAATGTTAATGAGCACTCAGGTCTATTGTGTAGTTTTTTGATGTAATGTTCAACAGGTCCTCCTTGAAGCATGCCTGCTGTTGTTATTATTACACACGGTTTTTTAATGATCCTAGATCTTTCCTGGGATGAACGTGGCTTGCGTACACGCCCAAAAGCTTTTTTCAGCTGTTTCGGATTTTTAACAGAGCTTGGGTTGAGTAAAATTCTTTTGGTTGCCTCTACGCTCATGCCATCCATGTAGACATCAAAACCAAGATTATAAAGCAATAGCAATAACTCTTGTGCGCGACCCACAGCAAAGCTTGCAACAACTGCTACTCCATTGTTGTATACTGTTTCCTGTATAATTTCTTTAAGTTTATCAGCTACCTCTCTTCTTTTTGGGTGATCTTTGTAGGAATAGGTGTTTTCTGAAATCAGAACATCAACATTTTTTATTCTCGTATCAGCACCATGAAGCATCTCTGTTTCTTCAAACTTTATATCACCAGTGTAGAGAACTCTTTTCCCGTTCGTATCTAAAAGTGTCTGGCATGAGCCTGGAATATGACCTGCATCATAAAACTCTGCAATACCGTTATGCAGTCTTATTTTTTGATTATACTTCGCGATGAAGCCGTTTTTTATAAATTTCCTAATGTGGGGTGTTAAGAACCGCGGCTGCTCGCCTCTTCTTTCCTGAACTTTTATAGAATCTTTCAAAAGCATCTCTGCTAAAGATGAAGTGGCTTCTGTTAAAAATGTTTTTCCATTGTAGCCACTTTTATACAAAACCGGAATTAAACCAGAATGATCTATATGAGCATGGCTAAGAAAAAATCCGTTTATTTTTTCAGGAATTGTTATTGGTACAAGTGAATTCTGTATTTCGAATCCGTAATCCAAAAGGAAATTGCTATCACCAGATTCAATCAAGAAGGCATTTCTCCCAACCTCTCTGCAACCGCCAAGAGAAGTAAATGTTAATGAAGTCATATATAAACTAATATTGTAGCTTCAATAATTATATAACTATGTATGAAGTGAGATTTCATGGCCGTGGGGGTCAGGGAGTTAAATTAAGTGCTCATATCTTAGGAACAGCTGCTTTTTTGTCTGAATTTCAAACACAAGATTTTGCTATATACGGGGCAGAAAGAAGAGGAGCTCCTGTAACTTCTTTCTGTAGAATAGATAAGAAAGAAATTCTCTCAAGAGGTTATATTTTTGAACCGGATGCTGTTGTTGTTCTCGATAAAACAATCAGTGAAAAGACTGTTTTGAAAGGCGTGAAAAATAACACCGTTATAGTAATCAATGCACCTGAAAAATTGAAGAAATTTCAGAGTAAAAAAGGAAAGATTTTTTACATAGATGCAACCAAAATTGCAATGAAAAATCTAGGTAAACCGATACCAAATGCTGCTATATTAGGCAGCTTTTTGAAGATTGCAAAACTCTTTCCGCTTGAGAAGCTGAAAATGGCTATAAAGGAAGAACTCCAGAAAGAAGGCCATTCGGAAGCTGTTAAAGGAAACGTAAAAGCTTGTGAGGAATGTTATAATAATACAGACGTCAAATAATTAATAGGATAGGTAATTGGTTATGGTGTTTGACTGGTTAATACTGAGAGTACCTGGATGGAACAGAAGAGTCAGAAAGATTAGAAGAGATTGGGATAGGGCAAGAGAAGAAACACTGAAAAAGAAAGGCGAACTAAGAAAAATTCTTTTAAAGAAATTGGATTTAATAGAAGAAAATATCAAACTGATAGAAGAGCAACCATTATCAAGGCTTAATAAAAGAAAAATAGCAAGAGGAATAGAAATAGATATGGAAGAGATAAAAACCATATTGGAAGCAAAAAAGGACGAATTATCAGAACAATTCAGTAAAACGAGGGGTAACAATAAAAAACAATCTACTTTTATTTAATTGGTAAATAGTGATATTATGAAATTAGCAATTCTTGGCCCAAGTGAGAATGTAAGTGCTTATACCACAAAGAGGCTTATAGAAGAAGCACGGAAGGAAATGAAAGTTAAACAGATTCCTTTAGTTGATGTTGAACTAAAGATAGATAAGTCATTGGATGCTATTCATGAAAAAGAGAGCCTTAGTGAATATGATTATATTCTACCGCGCATAGATTCTAAAAGAGCTGAAATAGGTTATCCTGTTGTTAGATTCTTGGATCATATGGAAGTTAAAAAACCATATGTTGCTGAAACAATTCTGATAGCTCATAATAAGTTCTTAACTTTGGAACAGTTTGTTAAGAATGGCATATCTGTGCCAGAGACGTACTTAACTGCATCAAAAAATATAGCGAAAGACATACTTGGAAAACAAAAATTTCCTATTATATTAAAACTTCTATCCGGTTTTGGTGGACAGGGTGTTATGGTAATGGACACCAAAGAAGCTGCAGAGACTGTTATAGAAGCCATGAAAACACTGCAACAGAAGATACTTATAGAGAAATTCATAGTAAATCCTGGTGAGGATATTCGTGGCATTGTTGCTGGGGATGAAGTTATTGCTTCTTTTAAGAGGATTGCACTAAACGGTGAAAGAAGAGCTAACATAAAATTGGGTGGCAGGGGTGTTGCCTTCAAACTCAGTGATGAAATGGAAGACATCTGCATAAAATGTGCACGCGCAATCAAGTCAGAAATCTGCGCAGTTGACATGATTGAAGGTAAAGACGGAATTCAAGTTATAGAAGTTAACATAAACCCAGGACTTCAAGGCATTGAAAAGGCAACCAACATCAACGTAGCACAAAGAATAATTGATTTTGTAAAAAGCGAGATTAAGAGGTAATCATATTCTATCAACATCATCTGCATTAATTATAGTTTTCTTGAAGGCTTCATGATCTTCTCTGATGCGCGGGCATGCGCAATTAACTATGCAATCTATATTCATTCCGAGGAGTTTTTCTGGTGAAATCTCGTTTGTTACAATTATCCATGCGTTCTTGCCCTTCTCTTCGAGAAGCTGTTTTGCTTTCTCTGCCCTTTCAAGGAAAAACTGGCCCGGTTTAGTTGATACGAATATGCCAAAATTCTGACACTCTTTTGCTTTTTCTATTTGTGCAAAACGAATTCTTTGCAATCTTTCTTTTTCTAGTGCCCTGATTGTTTTGCTTTCCAGATCGAGATAAAGAACTGGTTTCTCTGTTTGGTTTGCAAATTCCGAGGAATGGAACATGCCTGTTCCTATAAACAAAAAAAGATCAACATCATTTTCTATGGATTTTGCGCCTGAGAAATCACATCCTAAAACCTGTCCTGGATACTTTGCTAGTTGAGGCTGTCCTAAGAAGACTTTTTTTCCTTTGTCTTCGAGTAATTTTTTAATAGGTTCTAATGAGTCGAGATATTGCAAAGTTGTTGCCAAACCGATTCTTTCTTTGTTGAGAAGATCCATATGTTCTTCTAGAATAGGTGTTGGGTTTGCCTCTAATCTATACTCTTCATATAGTACGGGTATGTCAGTTTCCAGGCCAAAATTAGTATGGCCTATATGGACAAGGAGATCGCATTTAAGGAGCTTTGCTTCATGATCTCTTATGTCACAGGCACCGTAGCATGGATCTGCGGAGACGAACACCTTTAAACCATCTTTCTCTAGCTCTTTGGCTACTTTCTGAGCCTGCATCTTTAGTCCTTCAGGAACCTGAAGCAGGATTCTTTTGGCTCCTTCTTCTTCTATCCCTTTCTTTATGTTATCTAGAGATTCATTTGTTAGCTGCATGCTTTCTAATTACCTACCCTATTTATTAACTGTATGAAGATGGCTATGCATAATGATTATAAGCCATCAGCTTGTTGTTATTGAAAATATTTACTTAAAAATAGTTTTTTTCTGATTTTTGTTAAAAAGTGCGAATATTTTGCCTCTAAATACAAAAATAAGAGCAGACAGTATTGCTGCTACTATTATTATAACAAAAGGTGTTGCGCTGTAAGGCGATTCGTTGCATTCCCTGTTCTGGCATCCAAAGTCACATACTCCAAGAGGTATCCAAAGATCTCCCCTGTAACTGCACTGTTCAGCATCATTACCAACACATCTCATTGCTTCTGGTGTACAAATTTCTGGTTCTTTTACGCAAGCAAGGGTTTCACTATCGCATTTGTATTTGCATTTTTCTGAAACTAACCATGCTGTTCCTTCTTCATTACACTCTTCTAAATCATAATGATAGCATCTTTTATCATCAGGTGTACAAAACTCTCCTACACCTGTTCCAGATGATATCATGAAGTAAGAGAATCCCGGTGTCTCTGATTCATAATAATAATATTTTCCTTCCTCTTTTTCAAAGGATGTAGACAAAGCATTCCACTTGTTGTTTTCATATCTGTACAAAACAACATTGTCTTTGTTTGCGTTATGATCGCTAACCCATTCCTTGGTTATTTTAAAGGTTAATTTTGCCTTTTCGATGTTTGATTCGTCTAGTTTTGTGGCGACTATTTCTATGTAATCATAAACAATAACATTGTCTAGAATGCTTACTCCGTTAGGTTTGCTTGCAAGTTTTGTCATAGTTATTTTTGCAGATTGAATTGCTTCCTTAACATCCAATGTCAGGCCTGTTATAGGTAGATCTGATTTAGATATAGTTGATTCGCTGGTTATCCCGGGTGTTAATGAGTCCCATGTTTTTGAATAGGTGTTTGCAGAACTTGAACCCGATCCTCCGCTTCCGCCTCCGCCGCCTACAACACTAAAGCTTGTTGAAGCAGTACCTGTGTTGCTAGCATCATCAGTAGCGGAATAGGAAACGCTGTATGTGCCTACCTCAGTTGTGTCTGTGAAATATGAATTACATGAAGCAGATACGGGTGCACCAGTGGGTTTTGTAACAGACGGTAGAGATGTATTGGCTACGCCAGATAAGCTATCCGAAGTAGCACAGGAAATCAAAATACTTTCGCTCTGATGAATGCTGCTTACTGAAACAGATAAGCTAACACTTGGAGCTGTTGTATCGACTATTAATACTCTTGTGGCAGTTGTATTGGAATTAGAAGAATTGTCCCAACATGTTATATACCAGTTCCAATAACCTTCACCTAATGTGTTAACGAAAATTGCTAATGTGTTATTCAAGGCGTTTGTTGTATTTATGTAAGTATTGTTGGCAGTAAGGTTGCAAGTGAATGACGCATCTTGATTATCTGTTGGTGTGAAACTAAAGTTTACTGCAGCATTAGTTGTGTTTTTATTGTCTGCAGGCACGGTTATTGTCATTAGCACATCAATGGCATCAATTGTTACGTATCTTGATGTTGATTCACCTTCATTTCCTGCGTAATCAGTGCAGTTTACAGCAACATTATAGCCACCGGTTGCAATAGTTGCATTTGCCTGCAGGGTTGTGTCTGTGTTATTGCCAACTGTCGTGTTTGTTCCATAGCCTGTATTGTTAAAAAACAATTCACAGTTAAAGAAAGAGTATACGCCATTTATAACTTGGTCTGATACATTAAATGTGAACACTGGGGTAGTATTGCCTGTTATATTTCCATCAGCATAAGGAGCTCCTATAGTTATTGTTGGTGCTCTAAAGTCAAAGGTAACAGCTGTTGCATTTGTTGCTTGGCTTTCGTTCAGTCCGCCAATATCAGCAACTGCCCTGACAGTATAGTTGCCGTCTGGTATCAGGCTGGAATTAATGGCTATTGTTCTTGTGAAATTGGTTCCTGCTGTAGTGTTTATGGCAATGTCTTGCCAACCACCTGATTGATATTGCCATGTGAGATTGTTTGCGGTTTCGTTTGTATCAGCATTGAAAGTGTATTCGGATGTATTTGTTACATTGGCGTTGCTTAACGGCGCCTCAATTATTACTTGCAATGCATCAGGATTTGCGCTGGCAAATTGGTACAACACAAAAAATGAAAATACAGCTATTACTAATATTGCACTAAATTTGGCTTTGCCAACAAATAATCCGTTCATTGTATCTGTTAATTAATTGTTTTAACTACTATAAAAAAGCATTCTTATGTTTAAAATAACGCTTTTAAACCAATCATCCAAGAGTTGTACTAATGTGATCTGTATGGGCGAAAAAAGATCAGACATTTCAGGATTCAATAAATTAAGTGTAGATGAAAGAATAGAAAAAATAAGGGAGTTTGCAG
>Ga0180009_10001451_pt1 | contig 29044 bp, 24 predicted proteins | sample OS_PC_MetaG_FD_123537 | JGI IMG/M metagenome (GOLD analysis project Ga0180009, IMG submission 123537) | Groundwater microbial communities from the Aspo Hard Rock Laboratory (HRL) deep subsurface site, Sweden - OS_PC_MetaG | ecosystem: Environmental > Aquatic > Deep subsurface > Groundwater... | reverse complement strand
GAAGGGCTTCTTTCGATCGCATTTTTGAGACAGATTGGCGTCGGGCGTTTCGATCATGAAGTGCAGTGGTTATCCATGAGGCTGTAGGCGTGGCAGAGCCAGTTGTTCCGTTTGACAACTGCGCCTAAGTATGTTCCGCCTCTGGCGGGGCTGCCCCCTGCATCCTTATTATTTTTCTCCCCTTTTGTCTTGGATCATCTCATCCAGCCAGGCCAGGTTCAACTCAGCTAATTTTCCTTTCGTGGGAATTCCCTCCTGCGCATCCCAGCCCATGGCTTCGTAATACATGGTCAAGGCATCGGCAAACTCCTTGCGGTCAATGCCTTTCCCCTGAAGCGGTCCTCCTTCCAGGGGTTCAAAGAGTCGATCGGGAAGCGTATCGTCTTTGCGCCCGAAGCCCTCCCGCAGGTTGAATACCCGGGCTATGGTCACGGTCCGCTCGGCCACCTTCAGCAGTTCCCAGAGGCTGGTATCCCAGCCGGTGACCGCGCCAACGAGTTCGGCCCATTTGTTGATGGGCAACGCCCAAACCGGGCCGGCCGTGAAGTTACAGATTCCCAGGGAGTTGAAGAGGGACCACACCAAGTGCAGATAGACATAATTGCGCACCTTTTGGGGACCCAAATCTCTGGCCGGTACCGGCTCCAGAAGACCCAGGGGGGCAATGCGTCCCAGCATTGTTCCCGGCATGGCGAAAGGCGTATCGTGAGGAGCTTCGATGTGGTCGGCCCCCGTGGGGGAGAGCGCAAAGCTTAGCCCCTGCCCCGTCTTTCCCCGCGGATCGTGCATCGGGAGTTCCTGGCCTTTGATATGCAAAGCAAATTTTTCAGCGCCCTTGCCGATCTTGGCTGCGGCCACTTTTACTCCATCGGCCAGCAGGTCACCCAGGCCTTTCTTGCGGTGGGCAATCCATTCGATGCCCTGCACCATGGCTTCGGCATTGCCGAGCCGAAATTCCATGCCTTCGGTATCAGCCCTGCCAAGAAGGCCCTTTTCAAAGCATTCCATGGCAAATCCAATGGCCACGCCGACGGAGATGGTGTCCAGTCCATAGCGGTTACACAGCTCGTTGCCCTTGGCAATGGCCGCCAAATTATCAATACACAGGAGGGATCCGAGAGAACCAAGAGTTTCATACTCTGGCCCCCCATATTCACAGGAGGTGGCGTAAGGCCCCTCGGGAACTTCAACCGCCCGCTTGCAGCGAACGGAGCAGGCATAACATCCTTCTTCACTTTTCAGGATCGTCTCAGCCATCCTTTCGCCGCTGATCTTTTCCGCACCTTCGAAGACGCCGGTGAAGAAATTTTTTGTGGGCAGAATGCCCTGGGTATTCAAGGCCATTACCAGGTTGGGCGTTCCCAACTTGCGCATGGTTTTGTTCGGACCCCATTGAGCAATCAGCTCGGACTGCAATTTGGCCAGATCTTTCATCTTCTCCGGATCATGATATTCCAGTTTTTTCGTCCCGCGGGCAGCGATGGCTCGTAGATTCTTGGAACCCATGACCGCTCCCATACCCGTCCGGCCATTGGCATGCTTCAGTTCATTGATCACGCAGGCAAAACGAACCAGCTTTTCCCCGGCCGGGCCGGCCTGGGCCACCCGGATCCGGGTATCTCCCAATTCCTGGCGGATTTTTTCTTGAGCCGGACCCGTCTCCAGCCCCCATATCCCTGCAGCCGACCGAATTTCTGCTTCGCCATCGTGGATCCACAGATAAGACGGTTTAGGAGCTTTCCCTCTAATGATCACCGCGTCAAAACCGGCCAACTTTAATTCCGGGCCGAAAAAACCCCCGGCTTCTGCCTCGCCGTATCCCCCCGTCAAAGGAGATTTGGCCGCCACCGTATAACGCACCATCCCGGAGACCGGGGCACCCGTGATGACGCTGGAGGCGAAGATGAGAATATTTTCCGGTCCAAGCGGATCGATGCCTGGCGGAAGCTCCCGCAATAAATAATAGGATGCCAAACCTCCGCCCCCCATATAAGTGCGGTAGATGACCTCGCTGGGCTCTTCTACTTTTATTTCGCCTGATGTCAAATCCACTCGCAAAATCTTTCCATTGTAGCCTTGCGCCATTTACTGTCCCTCCTTTTATTTATCCCCTTAGGGAATTTCTTTTTTTACCTATTGATCCAGAATTATTAAAGCCTCTTTAAAAAAAATCTTGAGAGCAAGAGGAAATCGTCATTCCGGGCAAGCGCAGCCCTGCACCGCATGGTGTACAGGGCGAAGCGCGACCCGGAATCCAGGTTTATTAAGCAGTTCTGGATTCCGGCTTTCGCCGGAATGGCGAAGTAGTGACTCCTGCAAGAAGCTCACTCGATTATTAAGTTTCGCATAAATATGCAACGGCCGCAACCCCTTTAGGCTCTTCTCACCTATGTCCATTCCCTCCGTAGAGATCAGAATTTTAACCGCCAGCCGATCCGTGGCAAGGGAGCCGGTTATTTCTGTTTGGTAGAATCTAAGTCACCTTCTGCATACATCCTCTTGGCTTTCCCCTTCTCCCCGATGATGGCTTGCACTACGTAGACATTGTTGGGAGGACAGCCTCTGACATAACGCTGTCCTCGTTTCCCTTCGGGAACGCATTTTCCCACAGTTACAATGCTCTCCGTAGGGACGAAAGGGGGGATTGCGGGATCTCCCGTAACCACCGTTACTCCCGGAAGATACATGAGTTGGTCAGCGTTGCGCATATCCACCAGGGCACTCATCACCGTGTTGCGGCAGCCGGTGCAGGTAATACCCCCATGGATAAGATTAAAGCCTTCCACCTGCACAGGACTATCTTCGATGGAACGCAAAAAGCGACGGCGAACTTTCTCTAAAGGTTCACCCACGATGGCAATCTCTTCCGTCTTGTGGGTTCCTAAACCTCTGGCGGCAGCAATTTTCGTAAGCTGAATTTCTTCCGGCGCGAAGTCCATAATCCGCCCGCACACCGCATCCACTGCCACGAGGTCCTTACCGGCCAAGATGAGATCCATTTCCACCGGCTTGCCGAAAACCGGGCCCAATCCTTCCTGGCAATAAATGGCGTCCACTATGGTCAATTGCGGCTGCACCGCGGCCAGCAGGTCCACAACTCCTTCGAATAAACCTTCCTGATGCATCATTCTCTTATATTGGTCCGAAAGCAGCCCCTTGAGCTTTTTAATCGCACAGGTGATTTCAGTCTGGTCGTGAGTCTTCATTTTCGGCAGGGAAACAATTACATCCGCTTCCCGCACCAACGGGTGGCTTTCAATTTCTTTAAATACCTTCCAGCCAGGGACGGGAATCATGATCTTCGCGGTCTTTTTTAAATCAATTACTTCATAGCCGCTTTCCCTGAGCTGGCCGTACCCTGAAGCTTCGATAACCTTCTCGCTGTCCACCCCCACGGCCGCAGATTCGGCGATAATCGCCCGGGCGCCCATTTCCTGCACGATGTCGGCCACGGCCCGGGTTACTTCGGCCTGGGTAATACAACCCTTCTCGGGCTCAGTAGGAGGAGCTACCCAACTGGGATTTAAAAGAACTTTCTTGCCGGGCTTAATCAGATCTTCGATTCCCCCGATGAGGTTAATAGCTTTTTCCACCGCCTGGCGGATGGCTGGAAAGTCTGGTTGGGGATCGGTTTTTACGATGGATACTTTGCTTTTGCCCATGAACAATCCTCCGTCTCAGGTAGGCCTGGGCCTACCGATGTTTTTACAAATTCGCGCATAATTTCGGTTAATTAAAACAAATTTTTTACAAATAGGAACGGAACCAGGAGAAAAAAGTCCCCAAAGCCCTTTCGTGGAGAGGCCAGGCGGATTGATCCGCCTCGGTTATAGGCGTGGATTCGAGTAGGTCCTGGCGGAACATTTCTTCCATATCATTTCCCAGCTCCCGATCCAGGATCCCGACGCCACATTCATAATTGTAATTGAGGGAGCGGGCATCCAGATTGGCCGAGCCCACAATGGTCCAGTGCCCGTCAAATACCATTGTCTTAGCGTGAAGCACCTGCGGCTGGTAATGATAGATCTGCACTCCTTCCCGGCTTTTCCGGGCCAGCAACTCCGCCAATCCCCACCCTGTTTCATCATCCCGGAAAATGTAGAATTCCAGACAAATCATTCGTTCTGCTTCCTGCACCGCCCGGAATACTACTTCGAAAGCGGAAACACCATCCTTTAAAACCTGAATGGCATGCCCGCTGCAAAACGATGTCGGGGCAATTTTTTCCAGGGTTCTTCGAAAAAAGTTTTCGTCCGTAGCTTGGCCAGATTTTAAAGAAATGGAAGGCGCCTGTCAAATCTATTATTGGTTTGGTAAGCAGACCAGGTCTTCTCCCGAAAGTCAATTCGGGCAAAGATGAAAAAAAAGGGGGTCTTTTAACAAAAAAGCGATGAAAGGATTTAACGCCTCCCATCACTTTTCCATTTTTCTCCCCAAAACGCCCCTCTTCAGGCGGGTAGGAAAATTTATACTTCTGTTACGGTTATGGCACCCGTGGGGCATACCTCAACGCAACTGTCACAGCCCAGGCATTCATCCATATTAACGGGCTCGGACTTGCCGTCTTTGATCTCGAACACATTGGCCGGACAGGTATCAACACACTCTCCTTTTCCATCACATTTGTCTTTATCAACTGTTACTTGATACATGGCTCCTCTTGTTCACCTCCTCCTTATAAATTTTAAACCTTTTCCTCTTTCCATTTCAATAATACTTTATACGAGCCTTTTCTTTCATGACCCGCATCATAAAAGGCCTCCCCTTTCCTCGCCATCCAAAGGAGATGAAAAATATATATCCCTTTGCAAAAGGATGTCAACGGAAAAAAGGATTCCGAGTTTCTTGTAATTTAGTAAGAAACGGGTTAAATTATAAAGAAGGTTAAAAGAAAACCTGAAATTAATTCTTAAACCTTTGAATGATTTCCAAAGCCCAAGAGGAATACATATTACGCCAAGCCTACGTGCCCGAGCACATACCCAATTTAATGGTGGGGGTTTCCAAAGGAGAGCCCTATTTAATAGGGGATTATGTTATTTTTATCAAAGATGATTGGCTCATCTTTGTGGGATATCCTTTGAACCGCGATTGCCGGCCCGAATTTTTCGCCACCACTTTGCAGGAAACCATAAAAAAATTCAACCCGACTTACACCTGGTTTGTCGCCCCCGAGATTCCTGATTCTATTCTGCAATCGGCCCGGCAAAGGGAAGGGGATGAATACTATAAGCTGGAGATGGGCAATCATGACGTAAAAAAAGGGTTAATGCGCATCGTTAAGAAGGCCTCGGAAGCCTTAACCATCGAAAAATCCCGTCAATTTTCTGAAGAACATGTTGACCTGACCAGGGATTTTTTGGAAAAGGAGAGCCCCCCTCCCCGGATAAAAGAATTGTTTTTACAGATGACGGAATATGTGCCTTATTCGAAAACTTCCTTCGTTCTCAACGCCCGGGACCAGCAAAAAAAATTATCCGCCTATTACGTCATCGAACTGGGGGCGGAAGAATTCGCCACATATGTGGTAGGCTGCTTTTCCAGGAAGAACTATGTAGCTCATGCCTCCGATCTTCTTTTCTATGAAATGACCAAACTGGCCAAAGAATATCATAAAGCTTACATTCATTTGGGACTGGGGGTTAACGAAGGAATTAGAAGATTTAAAAAAAAATGGGGAGGATTTCCCTTTTTGAAGTATGAATCCGGCGAATTGGTCAGCGCAACCCGAGGGCCTCTTTCCTGGATGAAAGCCTTGGGAACCAGGTTATGAAGATCAATGAAAAATTGTTTTCGTTCTTTTCTTCAGAAAAAGAATTAAAAAACGTCTGGAAAATTGAAAAGGATGGCAGAGCCGGTTTTCTCGCCGGTAGCGCCCATTTATTTCCTTATCGGTTGAAGAAATCTCTGGAAAGTTATATTCAGAGCACCAAAGTGGTTTTATTCGAAGGACCCTTAGATGACCAAAGTATGAACCGGGTTGTGGAACAAAGTTTGAAGGTAGAGGAAGCCGCCGCTCTCTATGAGGCCCTGGATAATCAAACGATCGGGAAAATAAGAAAGGTGGCGGGCCACCTTTTCAGCAAACCTGATTCCCTTTCTCTCATCCTCTCTTTAACTTCCAGGGGTCAAGATCCCTTGTTGGCTTATTTTAAGAGCCGCAGCCCCTGGATGGCTTTCTTTCAAATCTGGTCTAATTTTTTAAAAGAAAGGGGATGGAAACATTCCGTTGACCTGGAGGCTTGGCAAATTGCCATCCAGCTGGGAAAAGAGATTATTTTTCTCGAAACCATAGAAGAGCAAATCGCCGGGCTGGCAGGTATTCCTTTAGAGCGTTTCGTCCATTTTTTTAAAAAAATTGATCAATGGGGAGAAATGTTTAAAAACCATGCTGACCTCTATTTGCAGGGAGAAATAGAGCCCCTGCTGGCGGCAACGACCGAATTTCCTTCCCGTTGCCCGGCCATTGTGGAAAGGCGGGATCCGGTGATGTTTGAACGTATGAAAGGATATTTTGCCCGGGGAGAGGCTATCGCTTTCGTTGGCACGTCCCATATCCCGGGAATTCAAGACAGGTTTCGAGCGGAGGGTTATACCATCCGGCAAGTTACCCAGGCGCAGGAATGATTATCCCCGAGGAAGAAATTTTTATTAAAAACAACGCTTATGTGCCGGAACATATCCCGGGATATGGAATGGCCATATCTGAAGGAGAGCCTTTTCTCTTGCAAGATTATCTCTGTTACCAAGGAAAAAGGTTTCTCATTTTCGTGGGCTATCCTCTGCAAGGAAGTTTTCGGGAAGACCTTATGAATGAGATCTTCCAAGGGGCCATCAGACGATTTAACCCCGTCCAGATCGCCCTTATGGCTCCGGCCATTTCCTCCCAGGTCGGTAGTCCGAGTCATGCGGATGCCTATTATAAACTTGCTTTGGCTGATTTCAGAATTCCCCCCAAAGTGAAGAATATGACTCAAAGGGCGGAAAGAGAGCTCCGGGTTGAGAAGGGGCAGGAATTCCAAGAAGAACACCGGAATCTGATTGCCGATTTTTTGGTATCCCATCCCGTTGATGAGGGAACCCGTTACATCTTGCAAAGAATTCCCCGATATCTTTCCTCTGTTCCTACCGCCTGTATCTTCAATGTCCGGGACTCCGCCGGGAAGCTGGTGGCCTTTGACATCGCTGATTTCTGGGCGAAACATTATGCCTTTTACATGTTCAATTTCAGATCCCGGCAACACCAGGTACCGGGGGCGTCAGACCTTCTCCTCCATGCCTTAATCAGGGAGGCTGAACAACAGAAAAAAACCTACGTGAATCTTGGATTGGGCGTAAATCAAGGAGTCGCCTTCTTTAAAAAAAAATGGGGTGGCCTGCCCTTCCTCAACCATGAATTCCTTCTTTACCGGCCTTCCCCCCCATCTCTCTTTGACGCTCTTCGGCAAGGACTCTTCAGGTCATGAAAAAAAGGTTCTGGAAAAATTTTTTCCAAGGATCCGGCGGAAAAAGGTTTGCTGCCTGGCAGGTCGAGCTCACTTCCAGATGCCCTCTCCGCTGCCGGATGTGCAATCGGATTGAATATGAAGAATTTTCCCGCGGGGATATGCGCTTAGAGGATTTTAAAAAGCTCCTTCCCTATCTCCAGGATGTAGCAGCATTGGTTCTGGAAGGATGGGGAGAATCCCTCCTCAATAAAAACCTAATCGAGTGTATCCGCTTGGCCAAGAGAGAAGGTCCCCGGGTCGGTTTTGTGACCAGCGGAAAAGGGTTAAATGAATCCTATATCGCCGAACTTCTCCAAGTTGGGGTTGACTTTATAGGGTTTTCGCTGGCGGGAGCCACTCCTCAGACCCATAATGCCATTCGGGTGAACTCGGATCTTGATAATCTCCTCCAGAACATCCGGATTTTTCAGGAAAGGAAATCCCGGGCAAAAGTCATCTATCCCCGATTGCACATCGTTTTCCTCCTGCTGCAGGAGAACATCCGGGAAGTCCCGGCTCTTATATCGCTGGCCCGGGATCTTGAAATCGAGGAGGTCGTCCTGATCAACCTGATTCACGTGACGAATTCCTGGCAGGACGAGCAAAAAGTATTTGCCGAAAAAAGTCGGGAAGGTTACGAAAATATCCTGAAGGAAGCAGGGGAGAAAGCCCGGGCATGGAAAATCAAATTGCGGGTTCCTTCCCTTTCCTATGAGGAGGTAGCCGTTTGCGCGGAAGATCCTCTCCATAATCTATACATTTCTGTAGAGGGAGAGGTATCCCCCTGCGTTTACCTCAATCCACCTCTCCCGTCCCCCTTTAAAAGGATTTTTCAAGGAAGTGAATTCTACATAGAAAAAGTTAATTGGGGGAATCTCTTTCACGAGCCTTTGGACAGAATTTGGAATGATAAAAAATACGTGGAATTCAGGGAAAATTGGACTCGCCGGAAAAAATATTTTGAGGAAAGGGTTGCTTCCCTCTGGGACCGGGATAAATTAAAAAGATTCGCAACCGATTCCTTTCCCGATCCCCCTAAACCTTGTCAGACCTGCCATAAAATCCTGGGAGTATAGCCGAATCAGGCGGTAAATTTTTTCACCAGCGCCAGGATTTCTTCTTTCTCAATCGGCTTGGAAAGGTAACCTTCCGGTGGAGGTACCTGCTGGCGGGAAGAGATAAATTTTTTAAAATCTTCCGATACACCGGTGATAATAATGATCGGGATGTGCTTCCAACGATCCTCCGCTTTCATGTCCCGGTAAAACTTGACCCCGGACTTTCCCGGCATGGAAATATCCAGGGTAATCAGGTCGGGAAGAGCCGCTTCCATCTGTTTTAAGGCTTCTTCCCCGTTTTTCGCCAGAACCGTGTTATAGCCGTTGTCCTCGAGTAGAGTGGAAAGGTAGGTAAGGATGTCCTGTTCATCATCCACGATCAAAATTTTCTTTTTGCTGGCCATAAACCCTCCCTTTACAAAGGTTTGGGTGAAGCTGGCTTAGAGCCCGGTCCTTTCCTGGGTAATTGTATGGTTACTCGGGTCCCTTTATTCAATTCCGATTCTAATTTGATCTCGCCCCCATGAGCCTGGGCAATTTTGTTGGAGATAAACAGCCCTAAGCCCGTCCCGTCGCCCGCCTTGGACGAGAAAAAGAGGCTAAAAGCCCTTTCCCGAGTCTCCTGATCCATGCCGATACCATTGTCATACACTTCAAACTCAACGAATTCAGGATATCCTTGGAGTCTGATTTTAATCTGATGCTTATTTTTTTTCTTATCCACCCGGCAAGCATCCAGGGCATTCTCAATCAGGTTAACCAGGAGCGAGCGGATGGCCTTGGCATCGACGGCAAAATGGCCGGCGCCCGGGTCGAATGCGCACTGAAAATCAATTCCATATTCCTTGGCTTTCCCCTGCATGAGTTCGCAGACTTCCTCGGCGACCATCAGGGTGGGGATCCATTCCAAATCCGGGTCTCGGTCCTTGGCGTAATAAAGCAGGTCCAAGACCATGGTTTTGATGCGGGCTACGTTGCGCTCGACCATTTGCCATCCTTGTTTCACCCGTTCCTGGTTGTTTTTCCCCAACCCGGAGTTAACCAGGTAGATGCCGCCGTCGAGACTGGTTAGCAACCCTTTTATTCCATGGGAAAGGGAACTGATCACCAGTCCGAGGGATGTCAGCTGCGATTGAAGCTGGCGGATTTGGGTGATGTTGGTACTCATCTCTATCACACTTTTGATCTGGCCTTCGCTGTCGCGAATGGGGGCGGTATGGACCAAAACATTTACCTGCTGACCGTCCCGGGACGTCACTACTTCTTCGCTCTGATGAACCTGCCCATCTTGAAAGGTCTGCTTTACGGTACAAGGAACACACTCGGCGGAGCGGTGCATATACACCTCGTAACATTTACTACCCAGAACATTCCCAAAATCTTCTCGAAAGCCGCGGTTGGCCTCGATGATTTGCAGGTCCCGGTTCTGGATGGTCATATAACAAGGAACTTCTTCAAAAAGCTGGCGATACCGCTCCTGGCTCTGCCGGAGTTGATTCTGTAAAAGTTTGATCTCGGTGATATCCGTCGCCATTTTCATCACGGCGGCGATCTCTCCGGCCTCGTTGCGGATGGGCGTAGTATAAACGAGGAGAGATACTTCCTGGCCGGAAAGGTTTCGGAACTGTTCTTCAAGGCCATGCCGGAGTCCATCCCGGAAAGACCGCTCGGCCGGGCATCGCTCGCACCTTTCCGAGCGGTGCCGGTTGATCTGGTAACAATATCGTCCCTCAAATTCCCCGAAATCTTTTCGAAACCGCTGGTTGGCAGCGATGATCCGCAGGTCTGGATCCAGGATGGTAAGGTAAGCCGGCATGACTTCAAAAAACTGCTTATAATTTAAATCCATGGTTAAACCCCAAACCAAACGCGAATGTTTAGTTTAATTTCCTCTCTTCATGGGCCACTTCCAGGACTTTCCTAACGTTGACCAGCAAACTTTCTTCGTTAATCGGCTTGTCCAGGTATCCTTCCGGTGGTCGCACTGGCCGGTCATAGATCAGCCGGCGGAGCTCCGGTTTACCGGTAATGATACAGACGCGGGTAGCGGCAAGCTCTGGTTTTTTCCTTAATTCTTCAAAAACATAAGCCCCATTTTTCCCAGGCATAGAAAGATCCAAAGTAATCAAGTCGGGTTTTTCCTGCCGGGCTAAATCCAAGGCTTGTTCCCCATCGCTGGCCTGCACCACGGTCGCCCCTTGATCTTCGAAGACCGCAGAAAGAAAAGTCAGAATATCTGGTTCATCATCCACCACCAGGATCTTGTACCCTCTCAGGATCAAGACCTCGACGGGCGCGACAACCTTTTCTTCGACCACCACAGCATTGGACACCAAGTTGACCAACTGGGTAACCTTCATCCCCAGCTTGTAATGGCGGATCAAGTCGGTCAACGCATCCACACAGTTGTGACAGGTGGTGACTACCGTTTTGGCTTCCGTTGCTTGCAACTGATCGGCTTTGACTTTGGCGGCCTTGAGCCGGAGAGGCGTATATTCGGACATGGACATGGCCCCGCCGCCCCCTGAACAGCAATAGTTCTCCGCCCGGTTCGGATACATTTCACGAAAATCCGTCACCACGAGGTTCAGGAGTTCTCTCGGTTCTTCGAAAAATCCGCAGCTGCGGGCGTTATTGCAGGAGTCGTGGAAAGTTACGGGAAGATCGTTCTTGTTTCTATCCACCTTGATTCGCCCTTCCTTGATATAACGGAGCATGGTTAAAACGGAGCTTTCGATCTCGAAGGGAGCATCCATTCCCGCCCAATTGGGACCTTCGCATCGGGTGGCCCGGTAGCCATGACCACACTCGGATAATACCAGTTTTCTACCCCGGAGCTCAACCACCTTCTCAAAGAGTCTGCGAACCACCGTACCACCTAGTTCATCGTCCCCGGAGAAGAGGCCGAAGTTGGTCATATCCCATCCTTCGCTGGCTATGGTCCAGTTCTCCCCTGCCAGATAGAAAACTTTGGCCGCATCGGAAATGGTACGGGGGTCATATTTGACCTCTCGGGGGTTAATGGCATAGACCACATTCGCGTCCATCTTATCGATCGGAATCCTGGCTGCGGAATCACCCATTTCATTCTCTAATTCATCGGACAACCACTCCAGGGTCTCCAGGTAGTCTTCTTTGAGGACCCCCATCTGATTCCCGATCTCCCATTGGTCCTTACTGACTACAGCCACCCCCTCGGGCATAACGCCTACCGATACTAACAGTCCTCGGGCCATACGGTTGAGGGTGGCAAAATCAACACCCATCGGACAGTTGATCGAGCACCGCCGGCAGTTGGTGCACTTGCCAAAAACAATATCTTTCAACTTTTCCAATTCTTCATCTACGTAGAGGTCTTGCGCCTTCACCCACCAGGGAAAAATCCGGCCGGTCCAATCGAAATGTCGTTTGAAGATCTTCCGGATCTGGTCGGCCTTGTAGGCCGGGGCGAACGTCGGATCATCCGGATTGGCCAGAACGTAATGGCATGATTCCGTACACATGCCACAATGGACACAAGCAACCAAAGAGCCGACCACCTGGCGGTTGAGCTTCTTGCCCATTCTTTCGATGACTTTTTTTACTTTGTGGGATCTCGCTTTTTCCAACATTATTTCTCTCCTGAAGATCAGTTTCCCGTCTCGGTTACACCTTATGCGGTGTTGGCTGGGGGCCTCTTTTGATCGGGTAAACCCCCCGGTATCCCATACTCTTGCCGAAATAGTAACGGGTAAAGGGGTAATAGAGATAATGGGAGATTTTGCTGAAAGGTACATAGACCAGGAAAAAGGCGGTCATGATGAAATAGATCAGCAAAGGTCCTTCCCCTTGATCCGGACGGTTAGGAGCAGCCCCGAGGGAAACAAAGAGCCAGGCAATGAGAAGCAAAAGGGAAAAAATATCGTCCGGAGTGCTGATCTGACGGATATAGGGATTGGTCAGCCGCCGGTATAGCCGGTAACATCCGATTAAACAGCCTGCGGCAAATAGTCCTTGCAGGCCTCGAACCAGAACCATGGGTTTTATCAAACCGGGGGCATAAGGAATGATAAAGGACATGGTAATGGAAGCCGCGACCGCCAGGTGAAAAAGCACGAACTGCGCATAAAAGAATAATTTTTGCCGCGTGCTTTCCATGGCCCAGGGCATGGCAATATTTCCCCAGGAATAGATGATCCCTTTAAAGGAAGATGTATCGGGTGAACCAGTGGGAGCCTGCCGTTCCCGCCCGGGTTTGAAGCGCAAAAGCCAGCGGATGCGCAGAATATAGACAATGCCCATAAAAGTCAGGGCCATTATTTGCAGATCATCGGCAACGAAACGGAGCGTCCCGCTCATCATTTCCTCCTAAATTTTCTACCCTCATATCATCCAATCCCAAAAGCCCAGTCCGCTATCGGAAAAACGTTCGCCGGCGGGAAAAACCAATGCTTTTTAAACTCTTGCGGGCTTCGCTGGTTAGGGTAATTTTTTTATCTGGTCTTGAAAAGGTTTCAACTCCCGGGAGTCTATTAAACAAAAAATTATCTCCCGCAGTCCGGTAGGATTCTCCAGGTATTTCTTCACCGCCCCCAAAGTCTCCCGGGCACATACCTCCGGAGGAATCCCGTAAAAGCCTACTCCCATGGCGGGAAAAGCTAAACTTTGGACTCCATTCTCCTCTGCCCTGCGCAAGGCATTGAGCATGGTGCTCCGGAGTTTTTCTTCCAGGTTTTCTTCCTGGAACCTGGGCCCTACGGCATGGATGATGTACCGGGCTTCCAGGTTTCCCCCCGACGTAACCACCGCCTCCGTGGTCTGGACCGTACCCAATTTTTTCAGCTCCTCCTGAATCTTAGGGCCTCCCCGGGCGGCAATCGCTCCGCCGAATCCGGAGCCTAAGACCAAGTCCGGCCGGGCATAATAGACGATGGCCTCGACCGGCAGGCCGAAAATATCACCCTGGGTTAAACGAATCACACTCTCTTTCACTTGCAGCTCATCCGCCATCTTCAAACTCCCTATTCAAGAATGAACCTAAGAAGTCTCATAAAATTGATTTCCAAAAAATCCCAAAACCGTGATCGTGAATGAAAGGAACGAACCGACTGGAGTTTGATCGTTTCACCATTTCCGCAGCAGGTTTTCTCCCCTACAAAACCTACTTTTCCTTTCAAGATCTATTAAAATATATAATACAAAAAAAGTCAATTTTCAATGATAATATCGATTGGACCAATAAAGGGATACGATAGGGAGAAAAATATTTTCTCTAAATAATGCTTAACATGGTCCAGCCCTGGCCCTTTCTTCTTCTGCAGAAAATGCCTTTTCTTTTTCAGAAAACTTGTTTGGATTGTTTTTAGGAGTAAATTGAACCCGGGCCCTCTTCACGGAATTCGGTTACGAATTCTCCCGGGGAGATTCCTTCAAGATTTATTCAAGGAATTTAACAAAATTGGGGATCCTATAAGCTGCTCCCCCGCCAATCTTTTTAATCATATCCTTCATAGATCGAAATCTGAGCTCCATTAAAAATTCAACCTGACTTATAGTGAACGGCCTTAATAAGTTGACATTCAAGTGAGTTTTCATTGCGAACAGAGTGAAGCAATCTCCCCACCCTTACCCTCCCCCTCGAGGGGTAAGAGGGGAGAGGGGGGGTTCACTAAAATATCGATTAAAAACTTAACGAAAATATACCAGGGCATGAAAACACTTTTCTACTTGACAAAGTTTTGATGATAGGGTAATTTTCATTTTTAGTAACACGGTTTTTAATTTCGTAGCATTTATATTAAAAGCTCTCATCGGAAACAAGGATAGGAGGAAGGTGGATGAAAACAGTAACGGCAATTCTCATTTTGGGGATGATAATTTGCCCAGGCGGGCGATGGTTTCTTTTAGCCCAGGAAACTGAAAAGGTCGATATATGGAAACTGGATGAAATTGTGGTTACGGGCACGCGCACGCCACATCTCTTGAAAGACGTTCCCGTGGAAACCATCGTCGTCACCCAGGAGGAAATCAAACGCTCCAGTGCCGAAATGGTCTCGGACCTCCTGAAAGAGATCCCTGGGGTTTACATCCGGGGGGAGAACTTTCCCGGCGCCTCCGCCTACCAATCGCAGATGAGGGGCCTGCCCTTCGATTCGGGCTACGGGCTCATTTTTATCGACGGCCAGCGGGTCTTGGGCGGCGGCATGGGAGAGAATAGGGACTAAGCTTATTTCCCAGCGAATCAAGCAGAGAAGGCTTTAATGGCTGCCAAAAAAGAAAGAAGAGAAAGTTCAGGAGGTGGTTGATGAAAAGGAGTTTAATGAAAATTGTTTTGATGGGTTTTCTGGGTATTATGGCTTTGTTGGTCAATATAGCAGTTGCATTTGCTGAGGAAAGGGAGAAGGAAATAAAGCTTGAGGAGATTGTGGTTACCGCCACAAGGACAGAGAAGGAGATAACAGAAGTCCCTGCCTCTGTGAGTGTGGTAACAAAGAAGGATATAGAAAAGAGAAATATCCTAACAGTTGAAGGGGCATTAAATACAGTTCCCGGTTTCTTTACCAGGCGTGAAGAAGGTATTGTGGGATTGGTGCCGGTTTTCAGCTTGCGGGGAATCCCGGGACAGAACAGAACATTGGTTTTGATGGATGGTATGACGCTAAATGAACCACGTACTGGAGCGGCTTATCTGGATGGGATCCCGCCTGAGAATGTGGAAAGAATTGAGGTTGTAAGGGGTCCATTTTCGAGCCTTTACGGCGGTTATGCCATGGGAGGTGTGGTAAACATTATCACAAAGATGCCTGAAAAGAGGGAATTCACAATAAAAAGCGGTTACGGCTCAAGCTGGGACAGAGGTGAAGGATGGGATGATATGAGTAAGTTTTACCTGTCCTGTGGCGATAAGCTTAAGGACAAACTGAGCCTCTTTTTGAGTTATGGATATAAAGGCACAAACGGTTATCCATTGAATTCAAATGTTCAGAGCAAACAACCGACAGCAGGGATTACAGGGTGGTCCTCCACCACGGATAGAGAGGGAAATAGCCGTTACTTAATCGGAGATATGGGTGACCAGAAGCGGTGGGATGATGGGGCCACCTTTAAGGTAGGATATGATTTCTCCAAAACTTCAAAGCTAACTCTCTCATTTATGGGGATCCGAGATGGGCAGTACGAATATGAAGAACCCCATACATATTTAAAGGATGCGACAGGTAACCCTGTCTGGTCGTATGGGTCTGTAAAAGAATCATCTTTTCTTTCCGGATCCGGAGGCAAGGAGCGTAATATTTATAACTTAAGTTATGAAACCGAGATAGCGTTGGCCAAAGCGAAAATTTCCCTAACCTACCTCGATCAGGGGAAGTCGTGGTATACGACACCCGACACAACTGCCACCCGAACAGGAGGACCTGGAAAGGTTTCAAATTCACCATCTGAGAGTTATAATGCAGACCTGCAGGTTTCCTTGCCACTTTTAAAAAGCCACATCCTCACCGTTGGCGGCAGCTTCAGGCAAAACGAGGCGGATTCAAAGAATCATAACCTTTCAAACTGGAAAGACGAGGATTCAAAGACTACACTTTACTATGAGTCAGAGGGCAAAGACAGAACATATTCTTTATTTGTTCAGGATGAGATGATGATTCTTGATAATCTCACTGCATATCTTGGTTTCAGACAGGACTGGTGGGAGACATACGATGGGTATGCCAATGATGTGGGTAAAACAGGATATCCAAAACATTATGATTCAAGAGATGTATCATCCTTCAGCCCGAAGGCTGCCCTTATATATAAACCATTTGAAAAGACAACTTTAAGGACCTCAATTGGAAAGGCATTCAGGCCTCCAACAGTCTATGATTTGTATTATACATATACCTCGTCATTAGGTGTCACTTATGAAGCAAATAAGGATTTAAAGCCAGAGACTACCGTATCGTGGGATATTGGTGCTGAACAGGAATTATGGAAGGGGGCAAAGGTCAAAGCCACCTATTTTGAAAACAACATGAAAGACCTCATTTACACAAAGACAATCTCACCTACCTATAATGAGCGTATAAATGTAGGCAAAGCAAAAAGTGAAGGCATAGAGCTTGAGGCAGAGCAGCGGTTTGAAAAATGGCTAAGGATTTTTGTCAACTTTGCTTATACCAAATCGAAGATAAAAGAAAATGAAGCAAAACCCGAAACTGTCGGAAAGCAGTTGACCGATTTACCTGAGAGAATCTTTAACGTGGGCGCCGAAATGGAAAAGGGCCCATTTTCTGCTTCCATAACAGGACGTTATGTGAGCAAAAGGTATTCAACCGATGAAAACAAGGATACGGTAAACCATGTCCAAGGATCTTATGATCCGTTTTTTAAGGCAGATGCAAAAATCTCTTACAAAATAACGAAATTTGCGACGCTCTCCCTTTCTGTAGACAATATCTTCGATGAAGATCACTTCTATTATTACAAGGCGCCGGGGAGGTCATGGTTTAGCGAACTGACATTGAGGTTTTGATGAATAGAATTTTTCGACTCACAGGATGCATCCTGATGTTCCTTATGGTAGCAGCCACATTAGAGGCTGCTACCATAACATACACTGACAAGATGGGCAGGGTGGTAACCGTTCCTGTGCCTGTTAATCGGGCGGTAATCTTTCATTTCCCTGATTTGATACCTGTCCTTGGCATCTGGGATAAGATTGTGGGCATTGGTAGATGGGCATATGATAATGATCTTATAAAGGCAACAAAACCCGATATTGAAAGGGCCATCCCTTCTACCGGAAGTAGTAATAATGTGAACATGGAAGTACTACTTAAACAGAAACCCGATATTGTTATCACATGGAGTAACTACCCTGAGGCTGTGAGGTTTATGGAAGAAAAGGGATTGAAGGTAATCGCGATATCCCCTGATAGCCTCCCTGAATTATATGAAGTGATGAGACTATATGGAAGGCTTTTCTCAAAAGAAGGGCAAATGGAACATGCCATTTCGGAGATGGAGAAGATCTTGAATCTCATTAAAGAAAGGGTGTTAAAAATACCTGTCAGCAAGAAGAAAAAGGTTCTTTATATCTATAATAAACCTACATTGGTAGCTTGTGCCGTTGGGGTTACAAACGATATTTTCAAACTTGTCGGTGGAATTAACCCTGCATCTTCCATACCGCAAAAGCATGCTGATGTTTCGATGGAAAAAATCATCGCATGGAATCCTGATGTTATCTTCATTACGGATATTGCGAAGTATACGGCTGAGGATATTATGAACAATCCGCAGTGGAAGTTTATCAAGGCAATAAAAGAGGGCAGGGTATATAAGGTACCAAAATCGTGGTCCACATGGTCTCCAACGATTGCACTGATTTCCCTCTGGATGGCGATGAAGACCTATCCGGAATATTTCCATGATGTCAATCTTGAGAAGATTTCTGATAATTTTTACAGGAAGGTCTTCGGTATTCCTTACAGTAAGGTGAAAAGGATTGAAGACTAACTCACTGAAATATGTATTGATATTGATTTCACCTTTTCTGGCCGGCGGGCTATCCCTTTTCATTGGGGCATTCAATGTGTCACCGATTATGGTTCTAAAAATTCTTGTCAATGAGGTTATACAATCCCCCGGTTTGTCAGATATAGCTGAAAAGGCTATCATTCTCGACATCAGGTTGCCGAGGGTAATCCTCGCAGGGCTTGTTGGGATTGCACTTTCGGGCTCCGGCGTTACCCTTCAGGGGATATTCAGAAACCCGCTTGTTGATCCATTCATACTCGGCATATCAGCAGGCGCTGCGTTGGGATGTGCGCTATCAGTCGGTTTCTTTCCTCAACTGCCCATACAGCTTACGTCATTTGTCTTTGGCATTGCTGCGGTCATCCTTACCTATACAATAGCCAGGACACAGGGAGAGGTTTCGAGGCTTCCGCTCATATTATCCGGCGTAATAATTTCAGCCTTTTTCACTGCAATGGTCTCTATTGTGAAGTTTCTTGTTGACCCCTATAAGCTTCAGAGCATTGTCTTCTGGCTGATGGGCAGTTTCTCTTTATCGGACTGGAGGCTTGTAAAGATTGCAGGGACAGGCGTAACTTTAGGGCTTTTACCCGTATTCCTTATGAGGTGGCGACTCAATGTGATGAGCATGGGCGAAGAGGAGGCGAAAACCCTGGGGGTAAATGTAAAAAGGGAGAGGATAATCTTTATTACTGCTTCGTCATTTGCAGTAAGTATCGCTGTATCAGTAAGCGGAATTATCGGCTGGGTGGGTTTGATGGTTCCCCATCTGGTAAGGATGATGACAGGGCCTGACCATAAAAGCCTTGTTTCGCTGAGCATGGCAGGCGGTGCTGCGTTCATGATATTTGCTGATACCATTGCAAGAAGCCTGACCGATTTTGATATACCTGTGGGGATCATAACGGCCATAATAGGCGCCCCCTTTTTCATCTACCTCATGAAAAGGGGAGGAAGGGAAAGCTGGGGGAAATAGAAAAAGTTCAAAGTGTAAAAGTTTAAGGTAAAAGGATCATATGTTAGAAGTTAAAGAGTTATATTTCAGGCATAATCATTCAGGGATGGACATCCTTAAGGGGATTGAATTCGGGGCAAACATGGGGCAGATGACTACAGTCCTCGGTCCGAATGGTTCCGGTAAAACCACTGTCTTTAAGTGCATATCAGGATTATGGAAGCCCCAGAAAGGTGAGATATGCTTTGACGGGAAAAACATATTGGAGCTTTCCGTTGAAAAAAAGGCCCGTATGCTTGCCATTGTTCCCCAGGAACATGAACCTTCTTTCGCGTACTCTGTTTTAGATGTCGTACTTACGGGAAGAGTATCACATATCGGTACATTTTCATCTCCTTCCAGGCATGACTATCGTAAGGCTGAAGCGTCAATCGAGACGGTTGGTATCTCTCATTTAAAGGACAGGCCTTACACAAAAATCAGCGGTGGGGAAAGACAGCTCGTATTAATTGCACGGGCCCTTTCACAGGAAGCACCCATCCTGCTTCTTGATGAACCGACATCGCACCTTGATTTCAGGAATCAGCTTCTTGTCTTGAAAAAAGTGAGAGAAATAACCAGGGAAAGAGGGCTGACCGTGCTGATGACACTGCATGATCCAAACCTCGCCATGCTTTTTTCGGATAAGGTTGTGATGCTCAATAGTGGTTCTGTCGTTTCAAGTGGCGCTCCACAGGCAGTGATAACGGAAGAGAACTTAAAGAGGGTTTACGGGATTGAGGTATCTTTAATCCCCTATAACGGAACGAAGGTGATCTATCCGAGGATAGGTTTATGATCGAAGTGAAAGATTTAACAAAGAGTTACGGAAACATAAGGGCTGTTCAAGATGTCTCTTTTGAGATTAGAAAAGGTGAGGTCTTTGGACTCCTGGGACCAAACGGCGCAGGTAAAACTACTATTATTAAAATGCTTACCACATTAAGCAGGCCTGATGCGGGCAGATGCATGATTGATGGTTTTCATGTCGTAGAGGAGCCTTTCGAGATAAAGAAACGAATAGGTATTGTTCCTCAGGAGAATAATCTCGACAGAGAACTTACCGCTTATGAGAATCTGCTGATCTATGGGATGCTTCATCGCGTAAGGGATATGAAAGGGGAAATCAGATCTGCCCTAAGGATGGTTGATCTGTGGGACAGAAAAGATTCTCTCGTTTCCAGTTTTTCCGGAGGCATGCAGAGGAGGCTTCTTCTGTCGAGGGCGCTTCTTACAGTGCCTTCCGTGCTGTTTTTAGATGAACCATCCATAGGGCTTGACCCACAGATAAGGCGTCAGATGTGGAATGTGATCAGAAAGACGAGGATAGACGGAAGAACTGTTGTCATCACAACACACTATATCGAAGAGGCAGAGGCCTTATGTGACAGGGTGGGAATCCTCTCAAAGGGGAAATTGATCGCCCTCGACAGTCCGAAGAACCTGAAGGCAATGGTAGGAGAGTATACTGCCGAGTTCATTAATAATGACGGCAGGCTCATCCAGCAGGTATGCAGACGCCGAGAGGATGCGCTCGAAATGGCACGGGGAAGGGATGACGGTGTGACGATCAGGCGGTCAAATCTTGAGGATGTGTTTATAAAATTGACAGGAGAACGGATAGAGTGAATGCCTTTGGTTGGTATCCGATATTTTTCAGGGAGATGCTCCTTTTCAGGAGGAAACTCCTGAGGCTTGGATATCTCTTTTCTGCAATGGTTGTACCGATAATCTACTTAATAGCATTCGGCTTTGGACTCGGAAGGAATGTCAGGATTCAGGAGACCGATTATCTGAGCTTTCTCATTCCGGGTCTGGTTGCGATGAGCTCGATGAACAATTCCTATACCTGGATAGCGAGTGCCTTTAACTTAAACAGACTCTATTTCAAGACCTTTCAGGTATTTGTCCAGGCGCCCATCAGCCCTTCATCCATTATGGTAGGAGAGGTTCTTGCCGGCATGGTGAAAGGGCTCTTTGCATCGTCCCTGATCATCGTTGCCGGTTTTTTAACGTCTCCCCATTTCTCTCTCACGCCAATTTTTATAACTACCCTACTACTGAACTGTTTTCTCTTTGCGAATTTAGGGGTCATCACAGGTATGCTGGCAAAATCACATGAGGATACTGCCACCTATTCAAACTTCTTCATCATGCCGATGGCATTTTTCAGCGGCACATTTTTTCCTGTGGATAAGGTACCCCAACTCATTAAACCCATAATCTATCTCATGCCTTTGACGCATACGAATATCGTTATCAGGAAGGCTGCAATGGATCAGGAAGGACTGATATCCTTTGCTGTTTTGATTATCTGTAGCATAGCCTTTTTTGTATATGGTTCAAGGCTGATTAAAAATTACACTGAATAGGAGGTGTTTTATGAGACTGTTATCTATCATGTGGGATTCACACTGTGGCACCTTAAAGAGGGCAGGTGAGAATCTAAAAGGGGTTATGGATGTCAGGATCCACTCTTCAAGGCGCCTTGAGGAAGAGCCTGAAGGGATAGAGTTGGCACTCAATGAGGCATCATCTGCGGATGCAATCTTGCTTTACCGCTCAACAGAGCCCATCTGGGAGATGATAGAAAAGAGATTACAGGAGATTGGCAAAGATGTCCCAATCGTTTGCGTGGGTCATGATCCATCCTACTGGGCACTCTCTACAGTCAAGACAGAAATTGTGGCCACTGTTTATACCTATATAACCTACAATGGTGAAGAGAATTTTACCGCCATGCTCCGCTATATCGCCCACAAAGTCTGCGGGATGGATATTGAGGCGCCCCCACCAAAACCGATCCCCTGGGAGGGATTGTACCATCCGGATGCCCCGGATATCTTCAGCAATGTTGAGGAATACCTTACATGGTATGCCTCCTACAAAAAGAGCTTCCATCTTAAAGAGGCAACAGGCACGGTTGGTCTGCTTCTTTCGCGTTTCTACTGGGTTAATAAAAATTTTGAGATCGAGGATGCCTTGATCAAAAAACTCGAAGTCGTAGGCCTTGATGTGATCCCTGCCTTTTCGTATTCGGTCAGGGATGAGGGACTGGGGACAAAGGGAAGTGGAGAGGTTGTGCGAGAATACTTTATAGATAAGGATGGAAGATCCCGCCTGGGTGCCCTGATTAGCCTGCAATCCTTTCTTCTCGGGGCTGACCAAAGGAATGCCGGGAGTGGTGAAGTTGCATCAGGTGGTGTAGAGATTCTTAAGAGGCTTGGTGTACCGGTATTCACGCCCATTACCTCCCATTACAAGACCATAGATGAATGGAGGGATGACCCTCAAGGAGCCGATGGCGCAAGTATCGGCTGGTCAATTGCGATGCCTGAATTTGAGGGAAGGATCGAGCCGATGATGATGGGAGCATTGAGTAAAAAGGATGATGATTTGAAGCTGAGGGCCCCTATTGATGAGAGGATCGGCAAGCTCGCAAGGAGGGTGTTGAACTGGGTAAGGCTACAACAAAGGCAAGTAAACGAGCGCAAGGTCGCCTTTATCCTTCACAATAACCCCTGTGCCTCAGTGGAGGCAACCGTCGGCTCTGGTGCACACCTCGATACCCTGGAGTCTGTCTCGATGATCATGCGGCGCATGAAGGAGGTGGGTTATGACGTTCATCCACCGGAGGATGGCAAGGAACTTATCGAAACGATTATGAGCCGGAAGGCCATCTCGGAGTTCCGCTGGACAACCACCGATGAGATAGTAAGTAAAGGAGGGGTATTAAAGGAGGTAACCAGAGAAGAGTACGAAGGATGGTTTAACACCCTTTCAGAGAACGTGAGAGGAAGGGTCTGCGATGCCTGGGGAAATCCGCCAGGTGAGGAGAAAGATGGCATTCCCGCAGCTATGGTCCATGATGGTAAGATACTGGTTACAGGTGTAAATTATGGAAATGTCGTCGTATGCGTCCAGCCAAAAAGGGGATGTGCCGGGGCAAGGTGCGACGGGCAGGTATGCAAGATCCTCCATGACCCGGATGTCCCTCCGCCCCATCAGTATATGGCCACCTATCGTTATCTTGAGTATGACTTCAAGGTAGATGCCATCGTGCATGTAGGAACCCATGGCAATCTTGAATTCCTTCCCGGAAAAGGCACGGGGCTCTCCGGTGACTGCTGCCCCGATATAGCTATCGGGGACATGCCCCACCTTTACATCTACAATGCGGATAACCCGCCTGAAGGGACAATCGCCAAGCGCAGGTCGTATGCAACCCTGGTTGACCACATGCAGACAGTAATGACGCAGGGTGGGTTGTATGAGGAACTTGAGGAGCTGGGACAATTCTTGGGCGAATATGAGCAGGTAAAGGGATATGACCCCGGCAGGACACATGCATTACAGCACCTCATCATGGATTCGATAAAGAAGACCAATCTGGACAAGGAGATAAAAATTTACCTTTCCGATAAAGAGACGGGAAAAACTAAAAAGACAATGCTTTGTGAAATAGGCGAGGAAGAACTCCCTTCCTTACCTTTTGCTGAGATCGTAAGAGAGGCCCATGGGGCATTGTCGCGCACAAGGAATACCCAGGTTCAGGACGGAATGCATATATTTGGGGAGTTGCCAGAGGAAGAGAAACGGATAGACTTTATCCACTCTATCCTTCGTTATGATGCCGGAGAGGCTGTTTCCCTGCGAAAGATGGTAGCCTCCATGATGGGCATGAACCTTTCGGATATGTTGGCAGATGGAAGCAAAGTCTGTCCGCATCATAAAAAGAGCTATGGCGAACTACTTGAAGAATTAGACATGCGTTGTAAAGAGTTTATTCGTAACATGCTCCATAACGGAAAAGATATGAAGGATATGGCCTATGCGATCCTGGCTTCCCGGTTAAAAAAGGTAGATTTGGATAGCCTGGTATTCATTCAGGAAAGAATAGCTGATTTGAACCGCAGGATAGAGGCATCCAAAGAAATAGATGCCCTTTTACATGGATTTGATGGCGCCTATATCCCGCCGGGTCCATCCGGGTTAATTACCCGGGGCAGGGATGATATTCTACCCACAGGAAGGAATTTTTATTCCCTTGACCCCTATAGAATTCCGACAAAGGCGGCATGGGAAGTTGCTCAGAAACTGGCAGAGGCTGTAATGGAAAAACATCTGCAAGAAGAGGGCAGGTATCCGGAAAATATTGCCATCTTCTGGATGTGCAATGACATCATGTGGGCAGACGGCGAGGGTATGGCGCAGATCATGTATCTTCTGGGTGTCAGACCCACATGGCTTTCGAATGGCAGGGTGAAGGGATTTGAGGTAATACCGGTAGATGAACTTGGAAGGCCCAGGATAGATATTACGATTCGCGTCTCTGGCATCACCCGGGATAACTTTCCCAATTGTATTGAACTGATTGATGAGGCGGTGCAAGAGGTGGCCTCTCTGGATGAGCCCTTGGAAATGAACTATGTAAGGAAACATACCCTGACTCAGATTGATGGTAATAACCCATCAGAAGAGGCATGGCGGGATGCAACACTGCGTATCTTTGCCTCCAAACCGGGGACCTATCAGGCAGGGACACAACTGGCTGTCTATGCCTCGGCATGGAAGGAGGAAAAGGACCTCTCCGATGTGTTTATCTACTGGAATGGTTACGCCTATGGCAAAGGGATTTTTGGCAAGGAGAAGCACAGGCAGTTTATGGAAAGCTTAAAAACCGTGGAAGTCACCTACAACAAAGTTGTCACGGACGAATATGACCTCTTTGGCTGCTGCTGCTACTTTGGCACCCATGGTGGGATGACCGCAGCCGCCAGAACCCTCTCCGGTAAAGAGGTTCATACTTATTATGGCGACACCCGTGAGCCTGAACATGTGGAGGTAAGGGACCTTGCGGATGAGATAAGAAGGGTAGTGAGGACAAAATTATTAAATCCCAGATGGATTGAAGGGATGAAGCGACATGGATACAAAGGCGCCGGTGATATTTCTTCGAGGATAGGAAGGGTCTATGGCTGGGAGGCGACAACGAAGGAGGTTGATGACTGGATATTTGATGATATCGCCCGCACCTTCATGATGAATGAAGAGAACAGGAAATTCTTTAAGGAAAACAATCCCTGGGCACTGGAAGAAATAGCGAGGAGATTGATAGAGGCCGTAGAGCGCAATCTCTGGAACCCTGCTCCTGATGTTAAAGATGCACTGAAGGAGATATATGTCGAAATAGAGGGATGGATAGAGGAGAAGATGGGAGACATAAAGGGCGATTTCCAGGGAGGCAGCATTGACATCATTACAATGGAAGAAGTTGAAACATGGAAAAAGAAGATGGAGGCGGTCTTAAGATGATATTTCCCTTTACCGCAATAGTCGGACAGGAAGAGATGAAGACAGGATTGATACTGAATGTCATTGACCCTTCGATCGGCGGTCTTCTGATCATGGGAGAGAAGGGTACTGCAAAGAGCACGGCTGTGAGGGCGCTTGCCGATCTCCTGCCGGAGATGGAGGTGGTAAAGGAGTGCCCTTTTAACTGTGATCCAGATGGCTTTCTCTGTAATCAATGCAGAGAACGGTTGAACAATGAAGGGCATCTTTACAGCGAAAGGAAAAAGATGAGGGTGGTTGAACTTCCGCTCGGTGTTACTGAGGACAGGCTGGTCGGCACCCTCGATATCGAACATGCCCTGAAAAAAGGCGAGAAGAGGTTTGAACCGGGCATACTGGCAAGCGCCAACAGGAATTTTCTGTATGTCGATGAAGTTAATCTCCTGGAAGACCACATAGTTGATTTGTTGCTCGATTCTGCGGCAATGGGCGTAAATACCGTAGAGAGAGAGGGTATATCTTTCATCCACCCTGCCAAATTCATTCTTGTCGGAACAATGAACCCTGAAGAAGGTGATTTGAGGCCGCAGCTTTTAGACAGATTCGGACTCTGTGTCCGTGTCGTATCCATTCAGGATAAGGGAGAACGGATGGAGATATTGAGAAGGAAGGAGGCATTTGATTCAAACCCTGAAGATTTTTTGATGGCCCGGAGTTCAGAGCAGAGAGACCTTGCCGGGAAAATCATAAGGGCAAAGGACAGGCAGAATAGTATCAGGATTACAGACGATATACTCGGCAAGATCGTTGATATAACGTGTTCATTGAATCTTGACGGACACAGGCCTGACATCGTGATTATGAAATCTGCACGTGCGTTATCTGCCTTCAGAGAAAAGGATACTATAGAGCAAGATGATATAAGAGATGCTGCGGCTCTGTCTTTAAGCCACAGGCTGAAAAGGCTGCCGTTTGAGGATATAGGCAATGAAAGTAAGAAGATGCAATCAATTCTTGGGGGGATGCAGGCATGACATTTAGTGATTTTGTCGGACATGAAGATGCAAAACTGGCATTGATTTTAAATGCGGTTGATTTTAACTGTGGCGGAGTTTTATTCGTTGGGGAAAAGGGAAGCGGTAAAACAACCCTGTCGAGACTTTTCAGAAATCTCCTCCCTGAACAAGCCCCATTTGTAGAAATTCCACTCAATATTACAGAAGATGTCCTGCTCGGCGGCATTGATATGGAAGAGACAATACAATCCGGCAGAAAGGTTTTTCAGCACGGAATTCTCAGTCGCGCTCATGGTGGCGTTATTTATATTGATGATATTAATCTGCTTTCACAGGAGTTAGTCGCGCTTATTATTGAGGTGCAGGGAAGAGGAGAAAATATTATTGAAAGAGAAGGCCTTACACTAAAACATCCATCCAGATTTATTCTTATTGCAAGCATGAACCCGGAGGAAGGGGCGTTGTCTCCTCATCTCCTCGACCGTTTTGGAATGTGTGTTCTGTGGGAGGGGCTGAGAGAAACTTCACAGAGAATAGAGATTATGAGAAGGGCGATGCAGTATCAGGAGTCAGGAGACGGAAGTCAGAAGTCAGGTTTTAGGGACAAAAATCATGATAAAGAACTTAAAGACAGGATTTATGCTTCCAGGTCTTTCCTTAAAGATGTGGCTGTGCCACCGGAAATAATCGATTATATTACACAATTATGCATCGAAAACTACATCTCTGGACACAGGGGCGACATCTATCTGACGTATGCAGCCCGCGCTTATGCAGCATACTGCAATCAAGGGAAGGTCAGAGAAGAAGATGTAGATGCAGTAGTCCCTCTTGTTCTCATCCACAGAAAAAGGATGCTCCAAAATATGGAACAAGAGCGTCATGATCATGAGCAACGTGAAGAGAATCAGCCACAAGAGCATGAAAAACCTCAAGAGCATGAGAATACGGGTGATCCAAAAGACAATGAGACCGATCGAGATATGTCTACAGAAAGCGACGGAACAGATGATTTCAGCAATCAACAGCAAGAATCGTCCTCCAAAGAAGAGGTTTTTGAAACCGGAAGGGCATTCAAAACAAGGAGACTTATCTTCAGAAAGGACAGAGTTAATCGCTCTGCTTCCGGACGCAGGACAAAGACCAGATCAAAGGACAAAGGCGGCAGATATGTAAAAAGCATTCTGCAACCAAGAAAAGATATTGCTATTGATGCAACTATAAGGGCAGCAGCTCCTTACCAGAAAATCAGGGGCAGGAAAGAGACCCTGCTCATTTATGATGAAGACTTGAGATACAGGCAGAGGGAAAGAAAGATGGGGCACCTTGTCGTCTTTGTTGTGGACGGCTCTGGCTCGATGGGTGTACAGAAGAGAATGATAGAGACAAAAGGTGCAATCCGGTCCCTACTTATGGAATGTTATCAAAAACGGGACAAAGTCTCCATGATTGTCTTCAGAAAAGACAGGGCTAAGGTTATACTGCCTCCATCATCCAGTGTCGAACTTGCCTCAAAGAGATTAAGGAATATACCGGTAGGAGGCAAAACACCTCTCAGTGCAGGATTATTGGAGGCATATAACCTTATCAGACGTGTTGCCCTTAAATCGCCTGAAACAAGGTTTCTGGTAGTGCTTATAACCGACGGTAGGGCCAATCACAGTATTTCTGAAGCACCTGTCAGTGAAGAAATAGAAAAAGTATCACGCCTTCTCAGAGAATTAAAGTTTACAGATTATATCGTTGTCGATACAGAAGACAAGGGGAAGTTCATTAAGACCGATCTCGCCCTGCAGATAGCGTCACAGCTTGGCGCAGATTATCATACTATTGAGGACTTAAGATCCGACTATCTTTCTGAAATGGTCCAGATGAAAAAGGCAGAATTGTTCGTTGGTCTTTCATAAACTCTTGATGCTACGGGTATTAAGAACATCAGCTTTATATAACTGAAAAGAGGCCCTTTTCTGGATGTCTCAAAAACGAATTTGATTGGGGGGAAAATGTTAAATTACATCGAAAAGGGGGGAATCGTGATGATTCCCATCTTAGCCTGTTCGCTCATCTCCTTGACCATTGTCCTGGAAAGGCTCTATGTGCTCCTCAGAGCCAGAAGGAGCGGGCATCGTCTATGGGCGGTAATCGAGGATCTTTTACGGGGAGGGAAGTGGGAAGAGGCGTTAACCTTCTCTCAGAGTCAAAGAAATGCCGGCCCTCTCCATCGAGTCATCGCCAGGAGTTTTGTAAACAGAGATATGGCCCCGGAGAAGAGAAAAGAAGAGCTTTTAATAACTGGAGCCAAGGAGATGAAGGGCCTAGAGAAACACCTCTGGTTTCTCTCCCTCATCGCTGACATTGCCCCTCTTCTGGGGCTTCTGGGAACCGTTACCGGGATGGTCAAGGCCTTCATGAAGATCGAAGAATTTGGTGGAAGAGTGGACGCCTCCCTTCTGGCCGGAGGAATCTGGGAAGCCCTGATCACCACCGTGGCCGGTCTCTCCGTGGCCATTCCCACCATGGTGGCTTACCATTATTTGGAGAGAATGGTTTCCGAATTTTCAGATTTTCTCAGAGAGGTCATGACCCGGACGGGGGTGATGGTCGAAGGGAAGGATTAAGATGGAATGGCCGAAGAAAAATCGCATCCAGCCCAGGTTGAACATTGCGCCCCTCATTGACTGCGTCCTTCTG
>Ga0180009_10001450_pt1 | contig 29047 bp, 20 predicted proteins | sample OS_PC_MetaG_FD_123537 | JGI IMG/M metagenome (GOLD analysis project Ga0180009, IMG submission 123537) | Groundwater microbial communities from the Aspo Hard Rock Laboratory (HRL) deep subsurface site, Sweden - OS_PC_MetaG | ecosystem: Environmental > Aquatic > Deep subsurface > Groundwater... | reverse complement strand
GTGTCAGTATCAAGCTCTATGCTGTTTCCATGCACATAGTCAATAATGCTTCCCAGCAGATTGATCCGGTCGGCAGCATCTGTAATTGCAAAATGATCCCAGCTGCGCCACTCAAAAATTACTTCGTCGTTTATATCCAACTCCTGTATAATCAGTCCGGTAACACTCGCATTAGGATTGCCACCCGGAACAATAAGGCTCATGTCAACCAATTGAACATCATAGGCCATAAGAAACTTATGTCCATTTTCAGTGAGGATTAACTCGTGTATATCAGCAAAATATCCATTACCTGCCCTGATGGTATCTACCACATCAAAATAGGGATTCATTTCATAAAATTCCCAATGTGTGCGCCCGTAGTAACTCAAATTTCCATTGGGTTGAATTTTAAAATCTGCTCCCGTGTTACCTTGAAGCATGCGATAAAAAACGGGTGTTGCCGCATTATCGTAAATCGCCAGAAATTCGTTTGAACGTGATTTATTGCTGATAGTAGCCAGAAAAATATAACCTGGTGACGGATTATTTTTGTGGGTGATGGTGATATCTGGCAATCCCTGAGGCAGGTCGTCACCAACTTTGTCCGATAGCATGCCGTTCTGGTTTTCATCAATTTCTTCGCCGGCAATCGATCTCTGCAAAATTTCAAGCTGATGCGCTTTAGCGGTCCGGCTAATCTCAAACTGATAATTTACCAATCTAACCGACTGAAAATAAATTTCCACAGCAACTTGCTCTCCCCGACAAAATGGCCGGTCAGGCCTGAATATAATTGTCTTTTTATCTGAACCTAAAACAATGCCGCCACTAACAACTCCGCTTTCTGACCCGTGAACTACAAATTCGAAATCATCGGATGTTTGTGGAAGGACCGACGTTTTTAGTCGGCAAACAACAGCGCTTTCGGGGCTAACATACAAGGCATTGGGAACAGGAGAAAGGTACAACAACCTGCTTTCCTGACTTATGGCAGGTACGGTAATTAGAAAAACGAAAAAAAGGATAATAGAACTCACGCCGTTTTTGACCCAGCATAATTTCTTTGACATATGACAATAATCTACCTTCATTCGCACAACGATTAATTTTTGATAACTACCTCCGAATGACACATTTTAACTGATCAAGGTTGGCAAGACTTACCTTACACTTTCCAAAACAAGTCACTATTCCAATATCGGGAAAACAAAAATAACAAAACAAAATTTATTTCATTGTTTTTCAGGTAATTAATTTTATGGCATTTTATTTGCTGATATATATAAATATGAGTACATTTAAACCAAATTGTATAATCATGAAAAGGCTGAGTATTTTCCTGTTTTTGCTGCTTGTTGTTACCACAGGTTGTAAGAAACCGACCGATAATCCGGTCGATGACACAAAAAAATTAGAAGACCTGATTATATCAGACAATTTTACCTGGAAAACGACCCGGGAAATTCAATTTTCAATTACTGCCGGTCAGTCTCAGGTGATTTCCATCAAATCATCAGACGGAAAAATTCTGTACCACAAAGGATTCTATAATCAACTTGAAGCACCATATGTTGTTGAGATTACGGTTCCTGCCACAGTAGAAATGTTGTTGGTAAATGGCTTACAAATCCCGATTACTTCGGCGTTTATCCCAATTGACCTGGCCGACAACAGCCAAAAATCTGGTGTTCAGGTATTGGACTATCCAACTGAAGGCTTATTGGCTTTGTGGCATTTTAACGAAACCTCAGGCACACAAGCCACAGATGCACAAGGCGGTTTTAATGGTGAAGTTACAGGAGGCTCCTGGACACCGGGCATCAACCAAAACTGCATAAGTTTGAGCGGCGAAAACAGTAGAGTCCTAATTCCATCAAACCCTGACCTGAACCTCACCAACGATGCAATAAGTCTTTCTTTTTGGTTTAAAATGGGTGAAATTGGAAATGACGGCACACTCATGTTTCACAACACAAAATATATTGTACGTATAGATAACCACGGAAAAGTAAATTTTGCACTCTATAATCCCACTTACAAATCGGTAACAACGCCCTGGTCCGAGCGAATTATTGATGCCGACTGGCATCATGTGGCAGCCACCTACGACGGTGAAACCATGAAGCTTTACATCGACAATGAACTGAAGGCAAGTTTGCTTACCTCCGGAAACCTAAATAGCAGAGTAACTAATGTATACATCGGCAGCATGACCACATCGGAATATTTTGGCGGGCTTATTGATGAAGCGGCACTTTATAACCGAGCACTTACAGTAGAAGAAATCAATACAATTTTTACCACCATACCCAATCCCGGCACAGGTGATGCAAACCTGGTTTCGTGGTGGCCAATGAATGAATTTGGTGGCACAAACGTACCCGATGTGGTTGGTTCAAACAACGGTACGCTTTCGGGAGCCACCTGGACCACCGGCGTTATCGACAATTGTTTGTCGTTTAACGGTGAAAGCGATAACGTGAACATCCCGAACAATCCTTCGCTCGTTTTTACCAATACCCTCACCATCATGGCCTGGGCAAAAACCAGAGACTACAAAGAAGCGAAAATTGCACAAAAAGGCGACTGGGACGGTCACGGCATTGGAGGGACTAAATGGACTGGATGGAAAGGCCATATTCGACTCGCCAGCGGCACTTCAGAATCAATCGAAAGTACCGATGGCCGCCCGTTACTCAACGAATGGTATCATATAGCTGTAACCTATGATGGAGCCGTTTTGAAACTGTATGTCAATGGTCAGTTAAACAATTCAAGAAACGTTTCCGGTAGTTTGAATTTAAATTCCCGGCCGGCCTCTATTGGGTCTGATAATGGAGCTCAAAAATTCTTTAACGGACTAATCGATGAGGTGAAATTTTTTAACACCGCCCTGACTCAAACAGAAATACAAGCAGCCTACAACAACCAGAATGTGGCTACCGACAGCGACGGAGATGGTATTCAGGATGCTGATGATGATTTCCCTAACGATCCGGCCAGAGCATTTATTAACTATTTTCCAGCAGCAGGATACGGAAGTCTGGCATTTGAAGATTTATGGCCAGGGAAAGGCGATTACGACTTCAACGACCTGGTAGTTGACTACAACTTTGAAATAATTACCAATGCCAACAACAAAGTAAGTGATGTTATTTCCAATACCGTGGTGCGTGCCATCGGTGCAGGTTACAACAATGGATATGGGTTTCAGTTCTCCGGCAATCAATTAGCATCAACTGATATTTTTGCGACAGGAAGCCTGTTAAATAATGACGTGGTGGTTTTAGACGAAAACGGCCTGGAAGCCGACCAGAACAACCCGACTATCATTGTTTTTGATAACGCAAAAGACGTTCTTCAATCGGCAACCGGGTTTGTAAACGTGGAACAAGATGCCCCATACGTTGAACCCGACACTGTAGTAATTAACCTTGTTTTTTCTCCCGGAGTTTACGAAGTAGCCGACCTAAATCTGGAGAATTTCAATCCATTTTTGATTGTTGATGGCATCCGCGGAAAAGAAGTCCATTTGCCATATTACGCGCCAACAGCCTTAGCCAATCCTGTGTATTTCGGCACTTCCGACGACAACAGCGACCCGGCAACAGGACGTTACTACCTCACCTCAGGAAACCTGCCCTGGGCTATTAACATCGCCGAATCGTTTGATTATACCATCGAAAAATCTGAAATAATCAGTGGATATCTACATTTCGGCGAATGGGCTGAATCATCTGGTGTTATATATGCAGATTGGTATAAGGATTTGTCGGGATACCGAAATAACAGCCATATCTATCAAGTGCCTGCGAGCAAGTAATATCGAAGAAAGTATTATTTGCCCTCTTCCTTTACCTTTTCTATGTTGCAGTAGGAACTGTCACCACGTTTAAATGCAGATTATCATACTTTGAGAGCGGAATTTGTCATGTAATTTTTTACTAATTTTGCCGACTTAAAAAAATCGCTAATCAGCATTATCAATGTCGAAAAAATACAGGGAATACAACCAGCTCAACTTACCTCATTTAGCTGAAGAGGTGAGGAAAATGTGGGACGATAACAGCATTTTCGAAAAAAGCTTATTCCTTCGGAAAAACAACGATCATTTCGTGTTTTATGAAGGACCACCATCGGCGAATGGCGTCCCCGGTATTCACCATGTTATGGCTCGTACTATTAAAGATCTGTTTTGCCGCTATCAAACCCTGAAAGGAAAATACGTTCAGCGCAAAGCAGGCTGGGACACACATGGACTGCCGGTTGAAATAAGCGTCGAAAAAACGCTTGGGATAACCAAAGAAGACATTGGAAAAAAAATCAGTGTTGAAGAATACAACAAGGCTTGTCGTGTAGAGGTGTTGAAATACAAAGATTTATGGGACGACCTCACACGCAGAATAGGCTATTGGGTTGATTTGGAAAATCCATACATTACCTTCGACAACAAATATATTGAATCGGTTTGGTATCTGCTACAACAGCTTTATAACAAAGACCTGATGTACAAAGGGTATACCATACAACCCTATTCGCCTGCCGCTGGCACAGGACTAAGCACCCACGAATTAAACCAACCCGGCTGCTACCGTGATGTAAGCGATACCACTGTTGTGGCGCAGTTCAAGGTGGAGAAAAATGAAAAATCTGAACCCTTGTTTTCAGAAGTGTTCGGTGATTTGTATATCCTGGCCTGGACTACCACTCCCTGGACTTTACCCTCAAACACAGCACTTGCAGTAGGCGAACAAATTACTTACGTAAAAATTGCCACCTTTAACCTTTACACCGGGTTGCCCATTACAGTTATTCTGGCCAAAGACAGGATGTCGGCTTTTTTTAATGAGAAAAACACTGAAGTCGACCTGAACGACTACCAGCCCGGTGACAAGAAAATCCCCTTTAAAATTCTGGCCGAATACAAAGGCCATGAACTTACGGGTATTTCATATAAACAACTTTTTCCCTGGATTAAGCCCATGGGAAAAGCTTTTGAGGTTATCCCAGGCGACTTTGTCACTACCGTAGACGGAACAGGTATTGTACACATTGCGCCTACCTTTGGTGCCGACGACGATCGGGTTGCGAAAGCCACAGGTATAGCTCCGCTCATCCTGATTGACAAAAACGGAGAAACCCGTCCCATGGTTGATCTGAGAGGCCGGTTTTACGCTACTGATATGTTGGATGATTCGTTCGTAAATGATTTTGTAAACCTTCGAGACTATAGTGAATTTGCCGGACGGTTTGTGAAAAATGAATACGATGAAACACTGGGCAAAGACGACACCTCTCTGGACGTTGATTTGGCTGTGAAGCTTAAAAAAGAAAATTTGGCGTTCCGAATCGAAAAGCATGTACACAGTTATCCCCATTGCTGGCGCACCGACAAGCCCGTATTGTATTATCCCCTCGACAGTTGGTTTGTGAAAACCACCAGCTTAAAAGACCGGATGATCGAACTCAACAAAACCATCAAATGGAAACCACAGGCAACAGGAGAAGGCCGGTTTGGAAACTGGCTCGAAAATCTGCAAGACTGGAATCTGAGCCGCTCAAGATTTTGGGGCGTTCCTTTACCGATTTGGGTTACAGAAGATAAAACCGAAAAAATTGCCATTGGTTCTGCCGCTGAGCTTAAAAGTGAAATCGAAAAAGCTATCGCTGTCGGTTTTATGGACACAAACCCAATGGCTGATTTTGTGCCAGGTGACATGTCGAAGGAGAATTATGAATCATTTGATTTTCACCGTCCTTACGTGGACAACATCATTCTTGTTTCGCCGAGCGGTCAGAAAATGTTCCGCGAAAGCGGTCTTATAGACGTGTGGTTCGATTCAGGGTCAATGCCTTATGCCCAGTACCACTACCCTTTTGAAAACAAAGAATTTTTTGAATCAAATTTTCCCGCTGATTTCATTGCCGAAGGGGTCGATCAAACCCGTGGATGGTTCTTTACGCTTCATGCCATTGCCACCATGCTTTTCGACTCTGTGGCCTTCAAAAACGTGGTCTCTAATGGATTGGTTCTCGACAAAAACGGAAACAAAATGTCGAAACGTCTCGGAAACGCGGTCGACCCGTTTACCACAGTCGATCAGTACGGACCTGATGCCACACGCTGGTACATGATTACCAACTCGCAACCCTGGGACAACCTGCGTTTTGATTTGGCCGGCATCGACGAAGTAAAACGGAAATTTTTTGGCACTTTGTACAATACTTATAGTTTCTTTGCCTTGTACGCCAACATCGATGGATTTAAATACAGCGAAAACGAAATTCCCGTTGCCGAACGCAGCGAACTAGACCGCTGGATACTCTCAGAGCTCAACTCACTCATTATCAAAGTAGATGAGTCACTCTCGGCCTACGAGCCCACAAAAGCAGGTCGGGCTATTCAGGAGTTTGTAACCGAACACTTGAGCAACTGGTATGTACGTTTGTCGAGGAGACGTTTCTGGAAAGGAAACTACACCAAAGACAAAATTGAGGCTTACCAAACACTTTATCAGGTGTTGGAGGTAATTTCAAAACTCATTGCACCCATTGCTCCTTTTTTCGCCGACAGGCTTTTCATGGACCTCAATGAAGTAACCAGCCGTCATCAGGTCATTTCGGTACATCTGACTGATTTTCCCGTGGCAAAGGAGGAGATTATAGATAAAGATCTGGAAGAAAGAATGCAGCTGGCACAGCAAATCTCAAGTATGGTGTTGTCGTTGCGCAAAAAAAGCAACATTAGGGTGCGTCAGCCTTTATCCAAGATAATGATTCCGGTGTTAAACGAGAAGTTCAGTGCTCAGGTTCAGACGGTTGAAGATTTGATTCTATCCGAGGTAAATATCAAATCCATCGAATATCTGTCAGAAGACGCCGATGTGCTGGTAAAGAAAATAAAACCGAACTTTAAGGCACTTGGCCCTAAATACGGGAAACAGATGAAAATGCTGGCTTCGCTGATACAGGAAATGACTCAGCCACAAATAAAAGAAATTGAAACACAGGGTCAAATTAACCTCGTCATTGAAGGTCAGACCATGCTGATTACGCTGGAAGACGTGGAAATACTAACAGAAGATATTCCGGGTTGGAGTGTTTCTACCGAAGGAAAAGTAACGGTAGCTCTCGACATTACAATCAGCGACGAGTTGCACAACGAGGGTTTGGCCCGCGAATTTGTAAACAGGGTACAGAACCTGCGTAAAGAATTAGGCTTCGAGGTGACTGACCGAATTGTACTTAAAGTATTAAGCAACCCGGATACTGATAAGGCATTTTCGGCGTTTGAGGAATACATTTGTTCCGAAACGCTGTCGAAACTTATCTTTTCTAACGATGGCCTGGTCGAAAACATGACTGAGGTAGAGTTAGTTGAAGGCATTTTCACACATTTTGTTATAGAAAAGGAATAGTTGATTGAAAAAACACTATATTTACCTGCCAAATTTGAATATTTGACCGGTTTATGGAGAAAGAATTAAAAATTGGCGATAAAAACTGAAGGATATGAACGATAAGATTACAGATGAAAAGAAAAAAACCAGGTATTCTGATGAAGAGCTTGAGGAATTCAAGGCCATCATTTTAAAGAAACTGGAAAGTGCCCGTGAAGACTTAGCCATGCTGGTAGAAGCCTACAGTAACCAAAGCGATCACGACATTAATGATACCTCTCCCACTTTTAAAGTACTCGAAGAAGGTCAACAGGTATTATCGAAAGAAGAAAATAGCCGTATGGCCGCCCGACAACAGAAGTTTATCAATAACCTCGAGAATGCGCTCATCCGCATCGAAAACAAATCATACGGAATTTGTCGTGCTACTGGTAAGCTTATAAGCAAAGAGCGCTTACGTGCTGTTCCCCATGCCACTTTAAGCATCGATGCCAAAAATAAGCAGTCGAACGATTTTAATAATTAACTATCTGTTAAACAGTTCTCTGATTTGAAAAGAGCAGCCCTAATTATTTTCCTGATCTTAATACTTGATCAGGTATTGAAGTTTTATATAAAACTGAACATGACAATGGGGGAAGAAATCCCCATGTTGGGATCGTGGTTTAATCTGTATTTTACTGAAAACAAAGGCATGGCCTTTGGTTTTCAGTTTGGTGGCGACTGGGGCAAGCTGGCCCTGAGTATTTTCAGGATTCTTGCCGTTATGGCCATCGGAGTGTATCTGGTTATTGTTTCAAGGCGCAAAAACCACGGTGGACTCGTTTTCAGTATCTCCATGATTTTTGCCGGGGCAGTAGGCAACATTATCGATAGCGCATTTTACGGAATGATTTTTACCGAGAGCACCTACCATACTGTAGCCAGTTTTGCTCAGGAAGGACAAGGTTACGCTTCATTCCTGCATGGACATGTGGTCGACATGCTGTATTTTCCCATTATCGATCTCGTTCCGTCCGATTTACCTTCCTGGGTTCCCTCTTTTATTTTTGGTAGCGATGGGCATTTTATTTTCTTTCGTCCCATTTTCAACATTGCCGATTCCGCCATCACGATTGGGGTTTTCTGGCTTTTGTTGTTCGAGCGAAAGAAACTCTCTATCTAACAGCTTCGATACGGAACTCCCGACCTGCGAGCTGCTTGTCTTCTACAAATCTTATTCTATATCGGCTGTCCAACCACAGCTTATTGCTTTTTTTGTGCCCCACAGCATAGTTCATCTGCCCGGGAGCAATATGAATTTCCAACCTGCTGACTTCAAGGCTTTCAGTGGCCTTTTCTAACTGATTTCTCCAGATATGACTAAGCACCAACTCTCTGAATTGAGGATGAAAAGGACCGGCAATTAATTCCTTTCCCAAAACAAGCCCTTCAGAAGGATGAAGTCCAACCCGCAAAATATCAATGTTGGCGGTTTCAAATACGGGCAAAAGATAGGCCGTCCAACGAATAGCTTCCTCAAGACTTAATGGTTGGTACTTACCCTCATTATACCATTGGTGTAGTGCTGTTTGTTTGATGACCACTGTGGGATATATACGGGTTGAAGTAGCACCAAGTGCAACAATACGTATGGCTGTATGCAAGGCAGCCTGCAACGAATCGCCCGGAAGTCCAATCATCATTTGCAAGCCAAGATGAAAACCGCTCTCCAGGATAAGTCTGGAAGCTTTTTCGGTCTGAAGGGCGCTGTGCCCACGGAAAGATTTATGCAGCACCTCGTCGTCAAATGATTGAGCCCCAAGTTCGATGGTGGTTACATGGTAGCGCCGGAGTAGATCAAGCACTTCGTCATTGATATAATCCGGGCGTGTGCTTATCCTGATGCCCTGTACTTGTTGCGACAGCACAAAGGGTTCCACCAGGCGCAGATATTGTTCTTGTTCTTGCAAGGGAATTCCCGTGAAATTCCCACCGAAAAAGGCAATGTCCACATTCCGCGATTCATGGGTAAAGGTGGCAAGATGATTGTTAACAATTTTTAAGATGTCGTCGGGTGATGGAATTGAAATATGGCCGCTGATTTTGCGTTGATTACAGAATACACACCGAAATGGACAAGCCAGCTCGGGTATAAATATAGGTATGTTATAATGTTTTGGCATATTTTTATCAAGTGCAAAGTTCACATTATTTTAGATATTTTTGCATCGTTTTAACTTTAGAAAAAACACACCATGAATAAAATTTGGCATATGAACCACTTGATTAAAAAAAGTTCAGGACTGTTGCTTATAGTTCTGATCAGTCTACTAATGTCAGGAGTAAACACCTCCTGTAAAAGCAAAAAGAAACTGGCACGTGAACAAGCCGCTGCCGAGTACGCCGCTAAAGTTGTTCAGGCCAAAAGCGACCTGAATGCCATTATCGATGGTACCTCACAATGGACACTCGACGAGCAGGATAAGCGATTAGAGGTGATAAAATCCTATAATATCGATGATCCGGAAGTAGTTTCTCTGATTGACAAAGCCGGTTCGGCTCTTGCCATGAAACGTGCAGAAATTGAACGTAAAGCAGAAGAGGAGCGCTTGCGAAAAATTGAAGAGGAAAGAGCAAAGGCGGAACAATCAAAAAATCAACCTATCGAATCGGTATTTGAAACCATTGCCGGGGCAAAAAGCGTGGAAGCAGCCAACAGTCAAATCAACTTAGCCTTACAGCAATATGCAACGCCGGATGTTCCGGTTTTAATTATTATCAGTCAGGCAGGCGGATTTAACGATTACGACCGGCCAACTACCATTTCACTGTTTTTGAACTATCTAAAAGATAAAAAACAAAGTAACTTCAAAGTAGAAGCCGTGAAATACGACAGCCAGGGAAAAATTACTGAACTTGAACTTATTAAAAAATAGAAACCATGAAGAAGCTCACCATAATCTTTTTACTCTTTTTGGGTCTTACCTCGATAACATCGGTAGCACAGGAATTGAGTCCGGAACGAAAACAAGCCATCGACAGCCTGGCCCTGGAGAAAGTACGCGATTTAAGTAAGTACATCAGCATTATTGGCAGCAAGGAAACTCCCTGGAGTGAAGCCAATAGAGTGATCGACCGTGCTGAAGAACTGTTTATGCAAGGCAGTGAAATGGGTGTTTCATCGCTAACCAAACAGGAAATAAACTACTACACAGTGCGCAAATACTTTGAAAGACTCATGCGCCTTAACTACAACAAAGTTGATATTGAATGGTATAACATTGAGTATGTAAGTGATTTACAACAACAACCCGATGGAACTTATGTTGGGGTAATTACCATTTTTCAGAAGTTTAAAGGTTATGATGCCGAAGGGCGCTTAATCTATCAGGATACCACCAAAAAAGACATTACCGTTTATGTAAAACGTAAAGAAACACAAATCGGAGGAAGACTTATCGGTTTCTGGGATGTGCTTCTGGGCGATATCCGGGTTAAAGAAACAGCCAAATAATCTCAAAAGAAGAAATATAATTCATTTTTGCTGCCTGTTATATCAGCAAGGTGATTAGCTTTGTCCACTTGTTTCCTATGGTTTAATTAAGACTCCACATTCATGAAAAAAATTTTAAACGTACTTTTAATTGCTATCGTTGTAATGATAGCCGCTTGTAATCAGCCAGCAAAAAAAACCGGCAATGCAAGCCTTCAAATCACCCTTAACGGAGCTAATGGCGACAGTGTATTTTTAGCTCAACGTGTTGAAGGTGTGGTAGTAAAATTCGATTCGGCGGTTTTCAGTGAAGACAAAGCACAAATTTGGGCAAACGTTGAATTGCCTGAACTTTTCTACCTGACTTTTAAAAACACCAGAGGAAATATCCCTGTTTTTATGGAAAAGGGCGAAATGAACATCACCGGCGAGTATAACGATTTAGAAAACATCACCATAACCGGATCGGTTTCGCAGGATGATTTAAATGCCTTTAACTCCGAAACAACGGCCATCGACATGCAGATGAACATGCTGGGACAGCAATACGGGCAGGCACGACAAGCCGGCGACACCGACAAAATGGATGCTCTGGAAGCTGAATACATTGAGTTAGATAATCAAAAATCAGCCTTTATCACCCAATACGCTTTTAACAACCCTGATAAAATAGTTGCAGCGTTCATGATTCTTAGCAATTCGTATCAGTACGATCTCGATATGCTCGACAGTCTGGCCAATGCCTTTTCACCTGTTATAAGTCAATCGGTTTATGTTAAAAAACTTCAGGATCAGGTAGCCACCTTAAAAAGCGTGGCCATCGGTCAGCCTTTTGTCGATTTCACCCTCGACAGCCCTGAAGGCGTTCCAACACCTCTTTCTTCAGTAGTGGGCAAAAACTATGTTCTGGTTGATTTTTGGGCCGCCTGGTGCTCCCCTTGCAGAGCCGAGAACCCCAATGTGGTAGAGGCTTATAGAAAATATCACGACAAAGGATTTGATGTTTTTGGCGTTTCGTTCGACAAAGACAAGGCCAGCTGGGAAAAAGCCATTGCTGACGATCAATTGACCTGGACTCAGGTTTCAGACCTCAAATACTGGAGTAGCTCAGCCGGAAAACTTTATGGTATTCAGTCAATTCCGCAAAATATCCTGATTAGCCCCGAAGGTATTATTATTGATAAAAACCTGAGAGGTGAAGCGCTCCAAGTAAAACTACAAGAGCTACTTGATTAAAAGTCGGACGATCTTTTAGTTTGTTCAAAATCAACAAAAGAGCCCATTACAATTCGTTGGCTTTTTTGTTGATTTTGTGTTTTAAAGAATCCTGATCACGCACAAATCGCAACCAGTCCTCAGGGTACCCTACAGATTGTATTTGATTATTCTGATCTTTTATGTATCCATCGTTGTATTTGGTAATGAGAAAATTACCAAGATTAACCCACTGTTGGTGAACGTAATTGCCCATTTCAACGGAATACTGAGTCAGATAATTAATTCGTTTCTCGCTGTCTAACGACATGGCTATTTGTTCAACCGAATCCTGCTGCAGGATCAGCAAATCTTCAACTTCTTCCTGCTTTATTTGAATATCTGCCACCATCAAATTGTAACGGATGTTGGCGTAATTGGCCGCCAGGTTGAAAGCCCACCAAGCCGACTCACTGGAATAAGCATTGATATCTCCGGTTCTGAATGGTTTTGATATCTCCGTCACCTGGCAATACACAGGATAATAACACGTCGTATAGCTATCATCAACGCCAAACCACATTACACCACCTATCTCGTTTGGAAAATAACTGCGTAACTGGGCAACAAAACTGAAAGCCGTGTTATAAGTGCTAATGGCTCGCTCCCACGAATAAGTGGTAGAGTCCAGCTCCCATGACAACGGTCGGATTCTGTTTGGATTTCCAAAAGGTCCTGCTTCAGGGCCTACGGTCATGTCCATGGGTGTGTTTTCGTAATGATCGCGGGCAAGCCGGAAAACATCCTGAAGGGATAACTTTCTGTCAGGTTTTATAAACAATGGATAAGGATCAGCGGTTTGTATTCCACGGCTGTAGTCTGGCGAAAAATTGACTGAAGGCGCTGCCCGGTTAAAAATGCTCCAGACCCTTGTTTCAGTATATTTTAAATGTTCAGGCGAAGGAGGATCAAACACATCATTAAACCGAAAAGCTTGTCCACTTTCAGGATCATAATATCCTTTTTCGATGGCCAGGTCAATTACATTGGGCGAATACAGGCAGTTGTCCGGATCATCGAGCGGGAAATTGCCAATACGGGCATGATTGGCATGGGCCGTAATCATGCCATCGGGCACACGACAAGCCACCCAAACAGCCTTTCCTCTTCCTCCTGTTCCAATCATTTCAAGAATCCAGGCTTCATTGGGATCGGCAATAGAAAAAGATTCCCCTTCGCTTCCATAACCATATTGTTCAACCAATGTGGTGATAACTTCAATGGCTTCGCGGGCAGTTTTGGCACGAAGCAAAGCCAGACTCATCAAATCCCAGTATTTTAAAGGCAGGTCTTTGTCCCAAAGTTCCTCACGTCCTAAAAAAGTGGTCTCGCCAATGGCCAGTTGGTGCTCGTTTATCTGAAAACCAATGATGGCAAAAGTGTGCGCTACCTGATGAATTTTAGCCGCTTTACCCGACATACTGGTAAAAGATAATGAATCGCCTGGCAGGTGATCAGCCGCCGAAGTGGTATTCAAATGATAAAGCCATTCTCCATCGTTACTATAGTATAAGAAAGTAGAACTATCGGCTGAAGCTCCCTTCGTTACCAGAATATTGGTGCACGAAAAACCCGCAAAAGAAAGATTCAAAAGGGCAAATAGCACAAGGATTTTTTTCATCAGCATGATGTTGTATAAAAAGATGAAAACAAAATTAACCGAAAAAAGGATAAAACAAAAAGGGAGCCCTTTTCCGACTCCCCTTGTGCAGTATTTAGTGAGAACTACCGGTGACCTTTAGTTTGTCACCCGTTTCTCTTATAATGAGTTTATAAGTTTCGGGGCTATAACCCGGGAACTCAACATGAGGAGCAACATACAAATAACCTTCGGGGAGTTCAGCTTTGGTTTTGGTGTTACCATCCATATATTTCATAAAAAGATATTGGTAGAGGTCTTTCCAGATATTAAAAACGTCAGCACCCACGCCGCATGAATAGCCGGTAAGGTAATTCAAGGCCGCTTCTCTGTTGCTGTCGAGCAGAGCCAGCGCACCGGCATCAACGGCAGGAGTCATGTTGATAAATCCTGTTTCGAGTTCAGTTTGTACTTTTTGTATTTCCGGATGAATCGCGTTGTAACGCGCATAGGCGAAATTTTGAACCTGGTTAAAAATCCAAAATCCTGAGGTTTCTGACCACTCCATCATTGATCCGTTTCCAACTTCAAAATTATAAGGAATTTTCGTGATGCTGCTATACATAGGCATATAAACCGCTCCAGAGGCATCGTCAACACTCCACCAAATTATCCCGCCAATTTCATCAGGAAGCCAACTTCTTGACTGGGTTACAAAAGAAAAACCGGTTTGCTGGGTAGCAGTTGCGCGCTCGTTACAATAGGTTACTCCGTCAACTTTCCAGGTTAGCGGACGCCAACGGTAAGGAGAAGCAAATGGCCCTGCTCCGACGTCAAGGCTCATATCGAGCTCTGTGTTTTCCAGGTGGTCGCGCATAAAATTCATCATATCATGCACACTCACTTTCTTTTCAGGCTTAATCCATAAAGGCATCCTGTTGGTAGCATAGTGATTTGGATTGGATTTTCCGTTTTCAAATTTGTCGTTATGCAGGATGTCTCCTTTTACATAATCCCAGTATTTATCCATGCCTCCGGCAACAACATTAAACATTGTCCAAACGCGGATTTCGCAAAAACGTGCCCCACCAAAATCAACAGGTGCATAGGTGTCACTAAATGAGAAATCTGCATCATCGCCGGTATACCAACCTTTGTTGCGTGCAAAAGACACAACATCGGCAGCATATACGCATTCGATTTCCGGGTTGTTTATCTTATCCATTTCGTTTGAAGAAATAGCGTTCTTTTTAATCGACTGAGGGAAAGTGGTGATGCGTGCCTGGTTGGCGTGCCCTGACACATATCCATCGGGGATTTTAAGGGCTACCCAAACAGCTCCCTTTTCCCCTTCACCTTTTCCGATCATTTCCAAAATCCAGACTTCATCTTTATCAGCAATACTAAACGACTCACCCGAACTTGCGTAGCCATATTCAGCCACGAGATCAGTCATTATTTTAATGGCTTCGCGGGCACTGGCGGCACGTTGCAGGGTGATGTAAATCAAACTGCCATAGTCAACAACCGCACCGGGCTGACTTCCAAGTTCAGAACGTCCTCCGTAAGTGGTTTCACCAATAGCTACCTGGTGTTCGTTCATGTTCCCTACTACGTTATATGTGGTAAGGGCTTGTTTGATTTCACCCAGATATTTCCCTGTGTCCCACTCGTATACCTTTAACATTGAACCGATAGGATGCGTAGCTGCAGGCCAGTGATACAACTCACCATAAAGCACATGAGAGTCGGCAGCATAAGAAATCATGGTCGACCCATCAACTGAGGCTCCCTTTGTAATTAAATAGTTTGTACAGGCTGTGGCGTTGTTTACAACCGCAAAGGCCAGCAGCAAGGCCATTAAAAGGCCGGAGATTTTTTGTTTCATAGTTATTATTTTATGTTGCATTTTATCAAGAGTTCACAAAAATAGCAGAAAAATAATAACAGAAAAATGTTTATCTGCTGATGGCGCTATCAATCAGTAGTTTTTATTGATTATAAAATGGACAAGGCCCGGTCGCGGTCTTTAGCAAGTTGCTGTTTTAAGGCCTCCAGGTTTTCAAATTTCCGTTCATCGCGCATCCTGTCGACAAAGTCGATGGTTATCTGCTGATCGTAAATTGACTGATTGAAATCAAAAATATGAACCTCGATGGTTAAGTCGCCGTGGTCTACCGTTGGCCGAAAGCCAATATTACTCATTCCTTTGTAAACCTGTCCGTTGTGATGAACCCGACAAGCATAAACACCGCCGGCTGCAATCAGTTTATAATGATCATCCACCTCAATGTTGGCGGTAGGAAAACCCAGATTACGGCCAATTGATTTACCTACTACCACCCTGCCGGTAATAGAATAGTCGCTCCCGAGCATCCGGTTGGCTTTGCGAATTTCTCCGGCTTGCAACAGATTTCGAATCTTTGTGGAGCTCACAGTTTCGCCGTCGATTTGCAAGGCCTCAACCATATCCACCTCAAATCCAAACTCTTGACCTAAAACATGAAGTAAATCCATGCTACCTGACCGGTCTTTTCCAAAGTGATGATCATATCCAACGATGAGGGCAACCGGCTTAATTTTTGGCACCACCAAATGGCGAATAAAATCGCTTGAAGAAGTATTGGCAAACTGCCGGGTAAAGGTTACTACAATTAAATGATCAATGCCCGCTTCGGCAATATCCTGTATTTTTCGTTCCTGGGTTTTTATAAACCTGAGGGCAGCGTTATCAGGGTCGAGAACAATTCTGGGATGTGGATGAAAAGTGATTACTACCGTTTCTCCGTTGTGAAGTTCGGCCTCCTTTTTCATCCGTTCAAAAATTGCGCGGTGTCCGGCATGTACGCCATCAAAAGTGCCAACAGTTACAATCGCGTTATCAACAGGTTTAAAATCGGCAATACAGTTGTATATTTTCATTATTTAAACCTGCTTTTTTGATAGTAAATATTCGGCAATCTGTACAGCATTGGTAGCTGCACCCTTTCGTAGATTATCAGAAACAACCCACATATTCAAGCAATTGGCTTTCGACTCATCGCGACGGATGCGGCCCACGAAAACCTCATCTTTGCCCTGAGCCATAACAGGCATGGGATAAAAATTGGCTTCCGGAAAGTCAAAGACAACCACCCCGGGCATGCCACCAAGCAGCCGTTTCACTTCAAACAGGGTGAAATCTTGCTCAAATTCAATATTTACCGACTCAGAATGCCCACCAACTACAGGTACACGAACAACGGTAGCCGAAACCGCAATAGCCGGATCAAGGATTTTCTTGGTTTCACGAATCAGTTTTAACTCTTCGGTAGTATGGCCTTCGGCGTCAAAATCGCCGGCATGTGGCAACACATTCAAATCTATCTGATGAGGATAAAACTTCTCGCGAGGCTGGTTACTTCTTTCAGCCATAAGCTGATCGATTCCCTTTTTCCCACTTCCGGAAACAGATTGATAAGTACTTACCACCACACGTTTTATCTGATATCTGTGATGCAAAGGAGCTAACGCCATAACCAATTGTATGGTGGAGCAATTTGGATTGGCAATGATATGATCAGTAGGTTTAAGCACAGATCCGTTGACCTCAGGAACTACCAGTGGAATGTCGTCATGCATCCGCCAGGCTGAAGAGTTATCAATAACCTTCGCGCCATATGCAGCAAACTGTGGCGCAAATTCAAGCGATGCAGATCCTCCGGCCGAAAACAACACCAAATCAGGACGGCGCTTAAGCGCTTCTTCTGCTGAGATTACGGCTACTTCCTGCCCGCGAAACAAGACAATATTTCCAACAGAACGTGCACTAGCCACGGCCATTAACTCACTAACGGGAAAATTCCTTGACTCGAGTATTTTGATCATCTCCCGGCCTACCAGTCCGGTGGCTCCAAAAACCGCAACTTTCATTTTTACTATTTTATTGGCGATCAGAAAAAACACCTTTTAAAAAAAAATTTACGTTAATAAATCCTCTCTATTCTATTTTCTGATCAATTTTTGACTACATTTACCTGCCCAAAAAACGGTACAGCAAAAATATCAAAAAATGAAATAGCCATGACTCCAAATCCAACAACAAACGATGATATTACAAGTCATGGCGTATTGGTGCTACCCAAAAAACAAAATTTTATCTCATGAAACAGTTAAGTTTTTTCCTGCTATTCTTTCCTGCGCTACTCTTAAGTCAGGTTACAGACAATTTTTCAGATGGTAATTTTACCCAAAACCCTACTTGGACGGGTGATGATGCTCGTTTTATCGTAAACGCCGATTTTCAGCTTCAGCTTAAAGATACCGCTGCCGGAACTTCATACCTTGGAACAGCAAATCAGCCGCAAACTGATGCCGAATGGCGTTGTTATGTCAGGTTGGCCTTTAGTCCATCGTCGAATAACTTTGCCAGATACTACCTCATCAGCGACCAACCATACCTAACCTTGCCATTGAATGGTTATTTTGTACAGATTGGAGAATCGGGGAGTGGCGATGCTCTGGAATTATTTAAACAAGAGGGAGAAACCATTACATCTATCTGTAGAGGAACCGAAGGCCTTATTGCTTCTTCTTTTGCCATCAGACTGAAGATAACAAAAAACCCTCAGGGCGTATGGAAAATGTACGCAGACCCAACCGCTAACCAAAATTATCAGCTTGAAGCTGAAGGCGTCGACAACTCCTTTACCCAAACCACAACCATTGGTTTTGTGTGCACCTATACCTCCAGCAACAGCAGCAAATTTTATTTTGATGATGTGTATGCCGGACCTGTTGTAATCGACAACACCGCACCTCTTTGGACAAAAACCTGGGTTACAAACGACAGCACCCTTATGCTTGCATTTGATGAATCGCTTTTGCTGACAAGCGTGGTTAATCTCGATCATTACGAAGCCAACAACGGACTTGGAAAACCCAGATCAGCCGCTTTGGTTGAAGGAGATCCCACCACCATACAACTGATTTTTGAAAACAAGTTTCCTTCAGGGCAAACCAACCAGATCACGGTTTATGGTATTCAGGATTTAGCTGAAAACCAGATGCAAGCCGGATCAATGGAATTTGTGTATTACCAGGCCGCACAAGGCGATGTGGTGATTAACGAAATTATGGCTGACCCCAATCCTGTGGTGGGTTTACCCGACTTCGAATATCTGGAACTTTATAACACATCGCCTAACAGCATCGACCTCACCGGATGGAAACTAACCATTGGCACAACAGATAAAATATTCGAGTCAGGCCTGATTCCATCAAATGGATATCTCATTGTTTCAAAAGAAACAGCCGAAACAGAACTGAGCCCATACGGAATTTTCTATGGTTTTTCCAGTTTTACCCTGACTAATGCCGGCCAAAGTCTTTGGCTTACAAACAAAGAAGGTCTACAGATAGACCAGCTTACCTACTCAGATCAATGGTACAAAGACCCGGATAAAGCAGACGGAGGCTGGGCTCTTGAACAAATGAACCCGAAAAACTACTGCTCCGGCAGCGAAAACTGGGGAGCCTCCAAAGACGAGAAAGGAGGAACACCGGGTACGCAAAACAGCAACTACAACGAAATCGTTTTGTCCCCCGCTCCCGCCAAGCTGACTATTCTGGCTAACAACATCCTACAGCTTTCATTTAATCAACTGATGGATGAGACACAACTACAGGTATTGGCGAATTATACAGTTGACAACAACATGGGCAACCCGCAGTTTACCTACCTTGTTCCTGATGATTTAAGAAAAATTGAGCTGTATTTTGAAACATCTTTTGTCGAAGGGCAGCTATACCATCTCACAGTACTTAAAAACCTCACCAACTGTGCCGGTCAACCGATGAAAGCAGATACTTCTCTGCCATTTGGCTTACCAGAAACTATTGGTCAGCAAGACATTGTAATAAACGAGTTGCTTTTTAATCCGTGGACAGATGGAGTAGATTATGTAGAACTGTTCAACCGATCACAAAAAGTCCTCGACCTGTCCGGTTTGTCGCTAGGGTCAGTCAGGGTGAGTCCGCCTAACCCGCCCGACACCACAAGTTACCCTCTGGTAACTGAGCAACAACTTATAACACCCGGAGCATATCTTGTGCTCACCTCTTCGCCAGATGTCGTACAAAATCAGTACTATACGCAAAACAAGGAGGCCTTCTTGCGCATGGAATCCTTTCCGGCCTTCAACAACGACTCGGGACAAGTGTTGCTGCAACTCAATGGGCATGAATTAATTGACAATTTCCGTTACAACGAAGACATGCAATTTCCTTTGTTAAACTATGTTGATGGAGTTGCGCTGGAACGAATCAACCCGGATCTTTCGGCAGCAAATACCGACAATTGGCACTCAGCAGCTGAAAGTGTTGGTTTTGGCACACCGGGTTATTTAAACTCGCAGTATCTGGTTCAGGGACAAGGAGAAGACCCTGTTCAACTTATGCCGGAAATATTCTCTCCCGACAACGATGGCTATCAGGATGTTATAACCATCGAATATCAATTTGAAGCAGCAGGTTATGTAATGAATGTGCTGATCTTTAACAGCGAAGGTCAGAAAATAAGGGAGCTTGTCAACAACCAATACCTCGGAACATCCGGCATGGCCATTTGGGATGGTATAATGGACGACAACAGCAAAGCACCTGTAGGCATTTACGTGTTTTACATCGAAGTGTTCGATTTAGATGGAAACGTTAAAAAATATAAAAAAGTCGGTGTTTTGGCCACTAATCTTCAATGAGTTAAACGATTTACAATAATCCTCCGACCTTTATATAATTTCACCGAAAGGTTTAATTTGTTCCTTTGCAAAAACAGTCTGGAGAATTAGTGTATAACACAATGAATAGATCGCCAAAAGAAGAATTCAACCTTCGGCTCACGGCCTCCGGGGAGGAATTAGCTAAAATAAAAAAACAAATTCAAAAAATCTCTTTTTTAAGAATAGCCGTTTTTCTGATCACCGTTCTGGTTGTTTTTTTACTCACCACATTCAATCTTGCCGCCGTTGGAATTGCACTTGCAATCGGCATTTCCCTGTTTATCATGCTAATTCGCAGGCATAATCAGCTTGAGCTACAAAAGGCGCATCTTTTGGCCATTATTAAAATAAACACGCAAGAAATCAATCTTTTTGATCGAAAAACCGAGGACTACCCAACTGGCGAAGACCACCTGGAAACAGATCACCCTTATGCAGCAGATTTAGATTTGTTTGGTAAAAGATCTGTTTTTCAACTTATTAATAGAACAGCACTCCATTCAGGAAAAGACTTGCTTATTCAATCGCTGCTAAACCCGATGATGAATCGTGAGGTCATCAAGGAACGACAAGAAGCCATTGATGAACTTCAGCATAAACTTGATTGGCGGCAATTGTTTCAAGCCAAAGGAATAGAGCCACAATTTCTAACCGGAGAACTTCCCGAAGATCCGGACGATTTACCCCGTTTACTGCAGTGGGTATCTGAAACCAAGAAGACATACAACAAAATGAGCTACAAAATATGGCTGGTACTCACACCAATTATCGGGTTTTCTGTGGTATTTGCCATCATATTTCGGGTTATCCCTCCGGGTATCTTTTTACTTTTCTTACTCTTGCCCCTTGCTATTTTAGGTCCTCGAATGTCGGAAATCAGCCGGATTCATGTCCTGCTTTCAAAAAAGAATAAATTACTCCGCCTCTATGCCCGCCTGTTTAAACTAGTTGAGAAAGAAACCTTTAGCGCCCCTTGCAACCTCAAAGCACAACATAAAATTACTCATGGAAAAGCGGATGCAAGTAGCGAAATTGATCGACTTTCAGCCATAACAGCGGCATTGGACTACCGACTGAATCTCCTGATGGGTGTTGTGCTCAACGTTTTCTTTTTATGGGATATACTACAGCTTATCAGGATGGAGAAGTGGAAAGACAAAAATCGTGAACAGTTAACAAGTTGGTTTAGCGGACTCGCTGACTTCGACGAACTCAATTCATTTGCCGGCTTTGCCTACGGAAATCCCAACAGCGTCTTCCCTGAAATTTCAGAAAAAGAATTTGAGCTAACGGGGCAAGACCTGAAACATCCGCTCATGCCACAAACCAAATGCGTTGGAAATCCTGTTTTCTTTATCGGTTTTAAGCAATTTCAGGTGATTACAGGTGCGAATATGGCCGGAAAAAGTACTTACCTGCGCACGGTCGGCGTAAATATGGTCTTGGCCATGACAGGTGCACCCGTGCTTGCCCGACAATTTAAGTTTTCACCTGTTCAACTTTACACAGGAATCAAAACCACCGATTCGCTTCAGGATGGCGAATCTTACTTTTTTGCCGAACTAAAACGACTTAAAGAAATAATAGACAGGTTACAACACAACCAGCCGCTTTTCATCATCCTCGATGAAATCTTGCGAGGAACCAATTCCGCCGATAAACAAAAAGGTTCTAAAGCGCTTATTACCCAATTAATTGGACTTCAGGCTTCGGGAATGATTGCGACACACGATTTAGCTCTTGGAAAATTAGCCGAGCAATTCCCTGATCATGTGATTAACAAACGTTTTGAAGTTGAAATAGCAGGAGATAACCTGTCGTTTGATTATACGCTCAAAGACGGTATTTCGCAAAATTTAAACGCCACTTTCCTCATGGAAAAAATGGGAATAACTTTGTAATAGATTATTTAAGACTTTGCACAATATTACACCAAAAACAAAAGTTTGCTTTTAGTAGCTATTCTCTTTAACTTTGCACGTAAATTATATAGTCATGGAAGCGCAGGAAAACAAAATGCAAACCCCGCAAAAAAGCAGTTCAAATCTGTGGATGTACATCGTACTGGTAATTTTGGCTCTCGGAATTATAGGGTTATCAGTGTGGCTGATTTCACTAAAAAATAACATGAAAGATTTGGTTACCGAAAAAGAATTGCAGCGAATAGAGCTCCAAACTGAATTGGATTCGTTGGTGATTCAGCATGAGAGAATGAAGGTTTCCTATGGTGAAATCTCAGATTCGCTTGTTATTATGGACAGTGTAATACAAGCCAACGCCAAGGAAATCAAACAGATGCTTAATTTTAAGTGGGAATATTATAAGATAAAGAAAAAAATCGACCGTTTACAGGTTATAGCGCAAGGATATGTTCGGCAAATGGACAGCATTGTTACCATTAACCAGGAATTAACCCAGGAAAATCTGCAAATAAAAGAAGAAATAAAAATAGAAAAGCGTAAAAACCAACAACTTGAGGAACAAACTGAGGTACTTGCCGACATCGTTACAACAGCCGCCATACTCAATGTTTACAACCTCACCGCCATGCCAATGCATCAGAAAGGAGGAGGAAAGCAAGTTGAAACCGATAAAATTAAAAGAACCGATTTAGTAAAAGTTTGTTTTACGTTAGGTGAGAATAAAGTAGTTGAACCCGGTAATAAAACCATATATATCCGCATAGCCGAACCAAACAAAGAAATACTTTCAGCAGGAAGAACCGACGACTTTTCGTTCGATTTCAACGGAGAAAAACTGCAATATTCTGCTACCGAAACGGTAGATTATCAAAACGTGTCGCAAGAGGTTTGTATTTCATGGAATCGCCGCAGCACCAAAGAGCTAAAACCCGGCTTATACCATGTGGATCTTTTTCTCGAAAATAACAACATCGGACATACTACCTTTATGTTGAAATAGAGGGTTTTTCCTCTTTTATGTTTTAACTTGCTCAGATTTATTCCGATTCTGTCATCCGGGTAATAAGCCCAACACTTGCCACACCAGGTGTTTGTACTTTGTACATCTTGTTTTCAACACGCACCTTGGAAATTCCTGTTGAACTAAATTTCATCCCCTTAATTACCGTGAATGTACTTTTACTAATTCCATCCTTATTTGTTTTGGTTTTATCGATATCGAAAACATAATCCGCTGAACGCATACCCCCACCCGATTCGTAAAAGGTGATATTAAGTTCCAGATAATCCCAGGGATAATCAGTGGTGAAGTCAGCATCAAGGTAGAAATCATACAACTGATCATCCTGCACGGGGACTTCAAAAAAAAGAAAATCGAACCTGTTCCAAATCTGGTTGTCCATTTTAACATGGTTTTCATAAACAGGAGGCTGTGAACATCCGGCAATTATAACAAGGAACGATAAAACAAAAAAAGTCCGGCTCATGATAACGGGAAAATTTTATGCTGACTCAGGTACAGTAATACATCTTCAGCATGTTGATCTTTTTTTTCTGCCTTTAAAACAATGGCTGGCGTGGGGGGGATATCAAATGGCATATCAATACCAGCTAAATGTTGAATTTTACCCTGATCTGCTAACTCGTAAATACCATATTTATCGTTTTTACGACAAAAGTCGAGATCGGCATCGAGATACGTCAAATGGAATTTGTCTTCACCAATGATGTTAGACACCTGATTGCGCACCGATTGGTCGGGAGAAACAAAGGAGCAAATCACAAGTATTCCCTGATCGTTAAGCAAACGGCACAGGTGAGCAACACGCCGCAGATGTTCAGCCCGGTCGGCAGGAGAATAGTCCAACTCGCGCGATAAGCCAGCACGAACTGATTTGCCATCGAACAGCACCACAGTAGCTCCCTGATGAAACAACTCGCGGTAAAGTGTATAAGCCAACTCGTTTTTCCCCGATCCATGCAATCCGGTAATCCAAAGGGTATGAGGCTTTTGATTAAATCGCCTTTCCTTGGTATCCAAATCAATAAGTAACTCCCCTTTGACAACCTGTTGAAACTCGTGTTGCGTTATCCGGTGTGTTTGTTGAGCAGATGTTTTATCGGTAATCATGCCAACGGCAACCGTATTGTGGGTCATAGGATCGATTAAAATAAACGACCCGGTTTGTCTGTTCTTTTGATAGGGATCAAAGAATAAGGGCTTTACGGAAGTAATGGTAACGTGCCCTATTTCGTTGAGATTAAACGCACGGGTTTGATATTTTTCGAGCGTATTGATGTTCATCATGTAATTGATGTTGTCGATACGCGCTTTGGTGGTGTTCGAGTTATGCTTGATATAAAACTGCGTGTTGAAATCCATTGGTTTTTCGTCCATCCAAACCAACATGGCCTCAAAATGCCGTGAAATTACAGGAATATTGGCCGGATGTACAAGCATATCACCACGTGAAACATCAATTTCATCTTCTAAGGTCAGACTCACCGATTGAGGGGGAAAGGCCATTTCGGGTGATTCATCGTAGGTAACAATTTCCTTAACACGAGAGGTTTTTCGCGAAGGCAACACCAGTACCTCATCACCGACCGACACAATACCTGAGGCCACTTTTCCGGCGAAAGCCCGATAATCGAGGCTTGGACGAATGACATATTGAACTGGAAAACGCCAATCCGAAAAGTTACGGTCGCTTGTGATGTGAATGGTTTCCAGGTATTCAAGCATGCTTTTTCCATGATACCAGGGCATCTTATCCGACAGATCGACTACATTTTCACCTTTTAAGGCAGACATGGGAAAAAAGCGCACATCAGGTATGCCTAGGGGTGTGATAAACTCCTTATAATCAGTACATATTTTATCGTAGACCTCCTCGTTATAATCCACCAAATCCATTTTATTTACAGCCAGGGCCACGTGTTTGATGCCAAGTAGCGAAACCAGAAAAGTATGTCGTTTGGTTTGAGTAATAACCCCTTTGCGGGCATCAATCAAGATAATGGCGAGGTTTGCCGTTGAAGCGCCAGTCACCATGTTTCGGGTATATTGTTCATGACCGGGCGTGTCGGCAATAATAAATTTACGCTTGGCTGTAGAAAAATACCGGTAGGCCACATCAATGGTAATGCCCTGTTCGCGTTCAGCTTTTAATCCATCGAGGAGCAGCGCATAATCAATTTCTTCACCTGCATGACCTTCGCGTTTGCTGTCGCGTTCCAGTGCCGAAAGCTGGTCTTCATAAAGCTTTTTACTGTCGAACAACAACCTTCCAATGAGTGTGGATTTTCCATCATCGACACTACCAGCTGTTAAAAATCGCAGCAAATCCTTTTTTTGATCCTGATCAAGAAAGTCTTTTATTTCCATGTATATGATATTCTTTTTTTATTGTATAAAATTACAGAACCCGAAACGCCTAAGTTAAAAATATCCTTCGCGTTTCTTTTGTTCCATGCTGGCCTCCTGATCAAAGTCAATAACCCGGGTAGTACGTTCGCTTTTGGTAACTACCATCATTTCTTCCACAATTTTTTCAATTGTATCAGCCTCCGACTCGATAGCTCCCGTGAGGGGATAACAACCCAAAGTCCGAAAACGCACCTTCCGCATTTCAGCCTTAGCCGCCATTTCGGGAGGCATACGGTCATCATCAACCAGAATAAAATTGCCATCGACGTTTACCACCGGGCGCTCCTTTGCGTAGTATAAAGGCACGATGGGAATCTGCTCAAGCCTGATATACTGCCAAATGTCTAATTCGGTCCAATTGCTAATCGGGAAAACACGAATGCTCTCCCCTTTGTGCACCTTGGCGTTATAAATATCCCACAGTTCAGGGCGTTGATTTTTCGGATCCCATTGATGGTATCTGTCTCTGAATGAATAAATCCGCTCTTTGGCTCTTGATTTCTCCTCGTCACGACGAGCACCACCAAATGCAGCATCAAATTTATACTTACTCAATCCCTCCAATAAAGCCTGTGTTTTCATTACATCAGTATGCACCTTGCTGCCATGGGTATACGGACCTACTCCTTCTTCGTAAGCCTTTTTGTTATAATGCACAATTAAATCCCAACCATTTTCTTTGGCATACTTATCACGAAAGGCAGTCATTTCGCGGAATTTCCACTTGCTATCGATATGCATCAAAGGAAAAGGAACTTTACCGGGATAAAAGGCTTTTTCGGCCAGACGAACCATCACCGAGCTGTCTTTTCCTATGGAGTAAAGCATGACAGGATTTTCAAATTCAGCAGCCACCTCACGGATAATATGGATACTTTCGGCTTCAAGCTCTCTCAGGTTGTTGATATGATATGACGGAACGTTCATGCTTCTAAAGTTAAAAAGCACAAAAATACGATTCTTTCTTGTTTTGGAGGCAACTATGTTTACAGCTATTCGATTACCCTGAGCTTTGAAGGGGGTATTTGCAGGGTAATTGATTTGGCTACGACATCGATTTGAACCTTGACGCGGTTTTTACCATTCACCTCAACCAATTCACCTTTTAAGCCAGTCATACTACCTTGTATGATTTCGACCATCATACCTCTTTTCAAGTCAATTTCATCGGGCATGGGAGGCTCTGTTTCTTCCAAAAAGTACTTTATGGCCTCAATCTGTTGTTCGGGAATAATAACAGCTTGTTTTTCAAACGAAACATATTTCAAGGCATTGGGAACATAAATGGCCTTATAGTATTCCGACTTGTTTACATACACAAAAATATAGCTTTTGAATAAAGGTTCTTCAACCCATTTTTTGCGATCAGTCCAGGATCGCAGCACTTTTATCAATGGAAGATAATAGGTTACATTCTCAGCTTCAAGCTCGATAGCCACCTTTTTCTCAGCACGAGATTTTACATAAATGGCGTACCAGTGTCGTTCGTTAGGATCCATTTATTACAAAGAATGTTTTACAAAAGGATGCTGATCATCCGAATGGTTTTCGACTTGTTTATGACGGATATCATGCACTATTTCGATGCTGGTGCGCGCTTCGTTTAGGCCAAAACCGCCACCATGGAGTATATCTGAATAACTCTGGGTATGAAGATCGGTAAACCCACCGCTAAACTCGATTTCTTCACCATTAACCGCAATCGAACGATAAGTGCTTTGGTTGCGCTGCTTTACAAAGGCGGGCAAATCGTTGCCGTCGATACTCAAGTACCATCTAACTCGTGCATTTTTTAACTGCAAAAAACCTGAGGCTTTGCTATCGTTCATCAGATGCACCCTACTGTCGACAGGTTTTCCAAAAACCCAACTTAACATATCAAAAAAGTGTATTCCGATGTTGGTTACAATTCCACCTGACTTAGCGTGATTTCCTTTCCATGAGTAATAATACCATTTGCCCCTGGAGGTGATATAAGTCAGGTCGATGTCATGAATAACATTCGAGGTTTTACCAAATTCTTCCTTCAATTTAATTATGGCAGGGTGGTGACGCAATTGAAGAATGTTGAATATCTGTTTCCCTGTTTCACGTTCTATTTCAGTTAAATAGTCCAGATTCCAGGGGTTAAGCACCAGTGGTTTTTCGCAAATGGCATCGGCATCGTTGCGCAGAGCCATGCGGATATGTGCATCATGAAGAAAGTTCGGTGAACAAATACTTACATAATCTACTTTGTTGTGCCCGGAGCGACGCAGTTTATCCAAATGCCGATCGAGACGTTCAGGCTCAATAAAAAAATCGGCATCGGGAAAATAGCTGTCGATAATTCCAACACTGTCCATGGGATCGAGAGCCACAACCAGCTTATTACCGGTTTCTTTAATTGCTTTCATGTGGCGAGGAGCTATATACCCGGCTGCACCAATCAAAGCAAAGTTTTTTGGTTGCGTGTCCATGCTTATCATCATTAATTTATCCCTAAAAATTCACCTGAAATTGATTACCTAAAATAATCAAAAACAGACCTTACAGCTTATTAAACAAGCGTTTGGCAAACGACTTCTTCTTATCGGGCTTGTCATCGGTATAATAGCCGTAACCATAACCGTAGCCATAACCATAACCGTAGCCATAACCGTAGCCATAGCCGTAACCGTAGCCATAGCCGTAACCATAACCTCCACCCGATAGTTTGATATCATTGATTACGATATTCATTTTCATGCCGCGATCTTCAATATCTTTAATAATGGAAGCAAATACCTTTTTATGTGTAACTCCCTGACGAACGAGGAAAATATTGACATCGGTATGTTCCATCAGCAGGTAAGCATCTGTCACCAACCCAACAGGCGGCGTATCAATAATGATATAGTCATACCTTTCGCGAAGCTCTCTGAACAACTCACCACAGCGTTCGCTTGCAATCAGCTCGGCAGGGTTGGGAGGTACCGGACCGGCCATAATCATATCGAGATGTTCACTTACGCCGGAAGGCTGGATAATATCTTCTATAGTAGCTTTGTTAATAAGGTAATTGGTTAAGCCAACACTGTTGGACAAACCAAAATCCTGATAAATCTTAGGTTTACGCAAGTCGAAGCCGAGCAATACCGTCTTTTTACCATATTGGGCATAGATGCTGGCAGTGTTGATGGAAACAAAGGTTTTACCTGCACTAACCATATCGGCTGTAATCATAATACAGACCTTCTCTTTTCCTTTGGCCACATATTGAATGTTG
>Ga0180009_10001449_pt1 | contig 29068 bp, 32 predicted proteins | sample OS_PC_MetaG_FD_123537 | JGI IMG/M metagenome (GOLD analysis project Ga0180009, IMG submission 123537) | Groundwater microbial communities from the Aspo Hard Rock Laboratory (HRL) deep subsurface site, Sweden - OS_PC_MetaG | ecosystem: Environmental > Aquatic > Deep subsurface > Groundwater... | reverse complement strand
GGCCCAGCGCTGGCTTTCATTGATTTACTCCAAAACGAATGCTTCGTAAATGAGACATCGGCAATAGCATAAAAAATATAAATAGCGCCAGGGCGGGCTTGACATAAATTTTAAGATCTTAGCATATATAGACGGCTAGAGTTGAGTCGTTCGAGACAGATCATAAAAATTCAATCTAGGGATAAACAGGCTTTTTTACGATGACTCGGATCTAGGAATAGGGCTACCTGTAGCCCGTCGTGTTATACGGGATACCAGGGGTATCATCTGCCCGGAGGCTTCCAGGCGGTGTGAAAAAAACGGTATGATAAAAAAAGCAAGTAATAAACCCAAAAGCGTAAAAACCAATGTCCCAACTTCTTCCTTCAATCCAATTAGGGGGGCAATGCTATTACCCAAAATGGCCCCTGACAAAAGACCCAGAACCGGAAATATTTAGACTATGAACTGGCCTTTCAGTCTATTGGTGGCACTGAGATAGATCTCTACCTCATCTCCAATCTTGGCACCGAGAGCATTTTTGGCCTTTACCACCATCTTGTCACCCCCATCAAACATTTGGCAATATCCCTTCTGACCGCAATGATCACATCCTGCTCTACGCTGGGTTACAATCCATGCCCAACCGTCTTGTGTTTTTTCCACATAACCTTTTTCTACTTCCATCTATTTCCCATCTATCCTAAGGCTATTTTTCGTTCTTTAACCTGCGCCTTATTATTAGGCGAATTGCTTTTTGGTGTCAAAGCCAACATACGATCAAGGGCCATCCGTGCCTCGGATTTAATCTCTTCGGGGACCGTGACAACATTGACCTTTCCAATATTCTCTAAAGACCACAAAAGATTTTTCAGGTTGATCTTGAACATGTTTGGACACAGAGAAAAATGCAGGTCCAAAACTCTCTTATTGGGGTTTTCTATGGCCAACCGGTTCACAAGGTTGACTTCGGTACCCACTAAAATCGTCGTATTTGGAGGTGCTTCTTCAACGTATTTCACAATAAAGCTGGTTGATCCCACAGCGTCAGCCAGCTCCACCACCTCCTGTGTACATTCCGGATGGACAACGATCTTAGAATCAGGAAACTCCTTTCTCATCTTCATCACATGGTCTACCCGGAAGCGGGTATGTACTAAACAGTGGCCATCCCACAATATCACCTTGGCCTTTTTTATGCCCTCCGGAGTATTACCACCTAAAGGTTCGTCAGGATTCCACAGGATCATCTCTTCCGGACCAATCCCCATCGAGTTTCCAGTATTGCGGCCTAAATGGTAGTCAGGAAAGAAGAAGATCTTCTCTCTCTGACTGAACCCCCAGCGAAATGCGTCTGGGGCATTGGAAGATGTACAAACAACGCCTCCTTGGCGTCCGCAAAACGCCTTCAGATCAGCGTCTGAGTTCATATAGACGATTGGCACCACTGATTCCGAACCCGTAATAGAGGTAAGTTCTTCCCAAGCCTTCTCTACAGTGGCCATATCAGCCATATCGGCCATCCAACACCCCGCTTCAAGAGCAGGTATCTGGACTGTCTGATGGGGTTGAGAAAGAATCTCGGCACTTTCGGCCATAAAATGAACACCGCAGAAGACGATGAAGTGTGCTTCCTTATCTGCGGCTGCCTTTTGAGAGAGTCCAAAAGAATCACCCCGAAAGTCACCGAGATCCACGATCTCTTTGCGCTGATAATGGTGAGTCAGGATGAGAATCCTTTGTCCCAACTCCTTCTTTATGGAAAGGATTCGATCTATGATCTTATTATCATCATTGTAATCTTGCATCTCAATTAATCCTAAGTGCTTCGATTCGCAAATACTATTACGTATTTTTTGAATATGATTTACTAAATTGCTCACTCAGCACTTAGTCCCGAGTAAATAAATATGTTACCGAATTTATGAATCGAGGGACTAAGGCATAAGCATAGCGTCCTTTTTTCTTAATAACCACTTCTGTGGAGATATCCTTCCCTTAATGGGAGAGTTTTTCTCCGCAGCTCATACAGAATTTTGCCGTAACCGGATTTTCTGTATTGCAATGGCTGCACGCTATATCTGTTTCGGGTTCGTTCTCTTCTGTTGACTTAGTAACGGATTTTGGTTTGCCGTATTTTTTTGACTCATAATCCTTGATAGCTTCAGTAAGTGCTTCAGCACCAAGGTTTGAACAGTGCATCTTCTCTTTTGGAAGACCATCAAGGGCCTCTGCAACGGCCTTTTTAGAGATCGCCCTTGCCTCTTCCAACGTCTTTCCTTTGGTCATCTCACTCACCTTGCTGGATACGGCTATAGCCGCAACACACCCGAATGTCTTGTATTTTATATCAGCAATCTTGTCATCCTTCACCTTGATATAGAAGGTCATCATATCTCCACACACGGGATTGCCAACCTCTCCTATGCCATCAGCATCCTCTATGGTACCCACATTTCTCGGATTTGAGAAATGATCCATCACTTTTTCTGAATACATTTTTTGCCTCCTTACTAATACTTAAGCGTTTTTTTCATTTTCAATCATTTTAGAAAGAGTTATTGAATTCAGTTTATCATACATCGCTTTTGTCGCCTCTTTCCAAACTCCTCGGGTCAAGCAACCGTTGGATCTGTTACATTCCTCGGGTTTTTCAATACAACTAGCCAAATCGATTCCCCCTTCGAGCACTTTAACTATCTCTCCAACGGTAATCTCATCTGGAGATCTTGCCAGCATGTGACCTCCCTTGGGACCCCGAAAACTCTTAATGAAATTGACTTTCTTCAATGGAATAATGAGTTGTTCGAGATATTTAACCGAAATACCCTGACGTTTTGCAATATCGCTTATCTGGACGGGTCCTTCATCATAGCGTTGTGCCAGGTCCAGCATTAATCTCGTACCATAACGACTCCTGGTTGATAGTTTCATTGAAGTCCCTCTCATCAAGCGGCTGTTTTTTCTCTCCAGATGGGAGAGAGTGAACGAAGCTTTTCAACAACAAGTGGAAGTTTCTCCAGGACATACTCAATCTCCTCAACCGTATTACTGTTGTCCAAGGTAAATACGATAGAACCTTGAGCAAGGTCGGGCTCAACCCCGATCGCCACAAGGACAGGAGAGGTCTTAAGAGCTTTCGAAGCACATGCAGATCCAGTATTGACGTATATCCCTTCCTGATTAAGCATAAAAAGCAATGCCTCTCCTTCAATGGCACTTATACAGAAGCTTGCATGGCCTGGAAGTCTCTTGTGGGGATGACCTGTATATCTAATCTGGTCAATCCTCTCATCGATCCCCTGAACCAGGAGGTCTCTCAATTTTCGCACGTGATCTACTTTATGGTTAATCTCCTCCACGGCAAGCTCTGAGGCCTTACCGAGACCGACAATGGCCGGCACATTCTCAGTTCCACCTCTCCTCCCGTTTTCCTGGATCCCACCCTGAATCAATGGCATGAGTCTCAATTTCGGTCTGAAATAAAGCGCTCCGATCCCTTTGGGTGCCCCTAGGGAGGCTCCTGAAAGGCTCAACATATCAACTCCCAGATCATTAACATCGACCGGAATGTTACCCACTGTTGCAACGGCATCAGTGTGAAAGATGACTTCTTTTTCCCTACATATTTCAGAAAGCTCCGCTATAGGTTCGATCGTACCTATCTCATTGTTGGCATGCATAATGGATACAAGGATCGTCTTAGGTCTGATAGCTTGGCGCAGCCGTTCCGGGTCAATCAACCCATATTTATCCACTGGGAGGAAGGTTACCTCGAAATCCATACGTTCAAAAAATCTCGCAGAATTAAGAACGGAATGATGTTCAATGGCCGAAATAATTATGTGATTCCCTTTCTTCTGCCTGGCAAAGACTACACCTTTAATCGCCAGGTTATTGGCTTCCGCACCCGACGAAGTGAATACGATCTGTTCAGCCTTTGCACCAATTAGCGTGGCCACTTTCTCCCTCTGCTCTTCCATGACCTGTTTGACTTTCGAACCCATGTCATAAACAGCCGACGGATTTCCAAAGTCCTTTTCAAAATAGGGAAGCATAGCATCAAGTACAGGTTTTTTCACGGGAGTTGCTGCTGCGTGATCTAAATAAACCCTTTTCATGACTGCCTCCTTTACTTTACCTTCCTAATGTACAGTTTGTAACAGTCCTCGTCCTCCTCTATCCCAATAAATTCTTGTCCACACTTTTCACACCATTGAGGGATATCCTCTAAGGCACCGTCATAGTCGGTTAAAACCTCCAATACTTGTCCTTTCTTAAGGCATTTGAGCTTTTCACCGGGCTCCAAGAGGTGGAGAGGACACATGCGACATACCAAGTCCAATGTATCGTCTGCTTGCTGATTCTTTACAAATTTCATGTTAGACTCCTTTTATTTAATAATTCTTAATAGTTAAATTGTATAGCGTATTTATCTATAGCTTTTTACTATAGTATAAGAATCTTCCTACTTCATGTCAAGGGCTAAATGTCATTTGACCTAAAAAATCAGGCTAATATTGATCTCCACAACGCGGTATTTTAATTTATGTTTCGGAAATTCTACAACTTATTGGAAATAAGTGGGTTTTTGTGAGGCTTGAGCTTTGAGCCTCGTACATGCCTGCCCGCCGTCCGGCAGGCGGGGAATATTGGAATGTTGATTTAAGGGGAATTGTCAAATCTATTAGCATTATTCGTTCTCATGTCTAGAGGAATTTCACCAATAAATCAGGACCCCATTTTCCCAGAACCCATTATTCCAACATTCCAATTGGGGCCTAGCCCGCTAAGCTCGCTATATAATAAAGATTTAGAGCTCGTGGTATACAAAGGGAGGAATTATCAGACTTTATCTTGTTGAAATGGACTTCAAAACCAGAATGAATGGTACCGATTGGCTTGGATATGGGTTGGAATGAAAATCTTCAGAATCTCTACTTTGCAATTGGTGGTTCTTTTGGGCCTTCGATCCAGGTCTCCCCGCCTTCAAAATACTCCTTCTTCCAGATAGGTACAATCTCTTTGATGCGGTCGATGGCGTAGCGCCCGGCCTCGAAGGCACCATTGCGGTGTCCTGAGGCAATTGCAATAATCACACTCGTCTCCCCGATCTCTTGTCTCCCAATACGATGAACAATGGCCACCTCTTCTATGGGCCACTTCTCCTTGATTTCATCGGCCACTTGAGCCAGAGTAAGCTCGGCCATCTCTGAATATGTTTCGTATTCCAGATAACGCACCTTACGGCCGGCGTTGGTACCCCGCACAATGCCGGAAAAACTGACAACCGCACCGACTGCAGGATTACTCACTCTGTTGCTCACTTCATCTATGGAGATGGGCTCTGTGGTTATCTCAAAAAGTTTCTTTCCCATATTAACCTCCGCTTACCGGCGGGAACATGGCCACCTCGTCACCCTCTTGCAGGGAGGTGTCAAGAGTAGTATAGCATCTATTCACAGCGATCCACGCGCGGTCGGTCCATTCCTCAAATCCGGGGATGGATTTATGTAGGTGTGCTACAAGAGTTTCTACCGTTGCCCCCTCTTCCAGATCCCAATCCATTTCCGAGCGCCCAGCTGCTTCCCTTAATGAAGCAAAAAATTTAACAGTCCCGCGCATTGCAATTTCCCCTGATTTTTACTCAGATTCGTCTTTAAAATATAGTGAAATAAGCTCCCAGTGTCAATCATGATCAGTTAAATGGGAGGTGTGCCATAAATATATCCACATCAAGACCAAAGCTGATTTGTCAGGTTTCAGTTTTCTTCTTTCAATGTTTATATTCAATAGGATTCTAATCCATGATCCTTTTAAGATTTCCTATCAAAAAGATACCATAGGTGGCTCGTAAACTGGGCAGGAGTTTAACCATATCCCCTCTCCTATCATGGCTGTTGGTGGCGATGGCTACCTCCTTCAGGATCTCAAACCCCACCTTCTTCGAAAATCGCCTGAAATCTTTAATGGTAATGACCCGTATGTTGGGAGTGTCATACCATTCATATGGAAGCTGTTTTGTTATGGGGGCATAGCCGGTCATAAGAAGTTGAAGCCGGATGCGCCAATGGCTGAAATTGGGGAAGCTGACGATCCCCCTTTTCCCAATTCGCAGCAATGACTGGATCAGTTTGTCTGGTTCATAGACCTGTTGCAGGGTCTGACTAAGGATGACATAATCAAAAGTGTTATCCGGGTAATCCAGAACTTCTTTATTGATGTCGCCCTGGAGAACCGATAGGCCCTTCTCAATGCATTGGGCGACTTTTGCTTCAATGCACTCAATCCCTGTGCCCATCACCTGCTTATTCTCTTTTAGAAAATGAAGAAGATGTCCTTCGCCACAACCCAGATCCAGCACCTTTGAACCAGGTTCAATCCAAGAGGCAATAATCTGAAGATCAAAACGCATTCTGTATTCTCGTATTTTACTGGAATCAGGCTAAAAACCTTTCACCTTTGTGGTTAATAGCTCATTATTTCCAAATGGAGGATAAGAACTTCAGATGGAAATACATTCATTTGAATTTACAACAAAGAGATCAATACCTCGCACAACCGGCAAATCTTCATCTTTTCATGCCAATCTTTCTGAACCGCACCTTCGCAAATGGTTCCATTAATAAACCAACAGAGATTCCCAGCCCTGAACTCCCATGCCGGACATTGTTTTTTGCGTTCAGGAGGACACCCTTTAATAATCCAGCAAGGTTTAATTCTTCTATCACCCCCTCTCCTCTGGGAGATCAAGAAAAGAAGTTGCCGCTCCACATAGTTCGGCACTGTCCTCCAACCCTGTTCATAGCTATGTACGGCTTTGATAGAAGTCCCGAGTAATTGGGCCATCTGCTTCTGGGTCTTGTTCAATCTCTTGCGGAAAGATAAAAATTCTTTGCTGTCCATAATTAATTCCTTGTGCAAGTTTAATTGGGCTAGTCCTGGTGGCGTAAAAAACTCTCAGAGTGCCCTTTCAATAATACCACCACCAAAAACAATATCACCTGCATACAACACCACGGACTGGCCTGGAGTTACAGAGATTTGGGGTTCATGGAATAGTATTTTGGCCTTATCATCTTTTTGTGGAAAAAATGTCGCATTAACCTCTTTGTGTTGCAGCCGGATTTTCGCCTTTACTCTATATTTCCGATCCAGTCTGATACCGTCAATCAGGTTAACCTCTTTTGCAATGAGGCCCTCTGAAAAGATATTTTCCTTGTTGCTTACCACTATCCTGTTTTTTGCAGCATCGATGCTCTTCACGTAGAGGGTTCTTTGTGATGAGATACCAAGGCCCCGGCGCTGTCCAATGGTATAGTGGATAACGCCCCGATGCCTTCCAATGATATCGCCTTTTTCATCTAAAATTTCGCCATCCTTTATCTCTCCATTCCTGAAAAGAGCGGAGTAGTCTCCGCCGGATATAAAATCCTGGCTTTCAGGGCGGTGGGCTGTTTCAAGCCCGATGGAATGGGCAATATCTCTTACCCGCTGTTTTGTAAATTCACCAAGGGGGAAAATTGTGCGTGAAAGCTGTTCAGATGTGAGTGTATAGAGAAAATAGGACTGGTCCTTTGACAGGTCTGCCGCCCTTCTCAGAAGAATGCGTCCACCGGATCTCTTTATCCGTGCATAGTGACCGGTGGCAAAAAATTCAAAATCAACTCCAGCCTCATTTGCCTTTTCCAGAAGAAAACCAAATTTTAGTTTATAGTTACATACAACACACGGATTCGGTGTTATTCCTTCAAGATATCTATTTTTGAAGTAATCGATGACATGGTTTTTGAACTCTTTTTTCAGGTCAATCACGTAAAACGGGATCCCTAGATGTTTGCAGACGGATGCAGCTGAATCCACATCCTCTTTTTCACCGGGCCCGTAACAACCATGCTTTTTAGAACGTTTCACTCCCATAGAGCCATCAAATATCTCCATGGTGATACCCATAACATCATATCCATTCTGTCTAAGCAGCGATGCGGCTACAGAGGAATCTACTCCCCCACTCAACCCAACTGCAACTTTCAACCGTCTATCTCTCATTCTATTAAGTAGTTGTCGTTTATCTTTTTTGCTTCACCCTTTGGTCAGGGTCTCTTCCTGTCGCTTGAAGCTCAAATTAGATTGTCAATCAAGGACCATATGACCACATCCTAAAAAGTGAATGGATTATATAACATATTTTTTAAAAAAACAACTTGATGAAAATACCACAATGTAGTATTATAATGTTGTGCCTTTTTCTATGATATTCTTTTAGACAGGTAATAAAGGATGAAACAAGAACTTACGGATGCTGAATTGGAGACCTATGCAAGACAGATCGTCTTGGAAAATATAGGCTACGATGGACAGTTAAAGTTAAGAAATGCTAAGGCATGCATAATCGGAGTGGGCGGTTTAGGATCTCTAGTGGCCCTTAAATTGGTTGGAATGGGTATCGGATACTTGCGAATCGTTGATAGGGATATCGTGTCACGTTCAGATCTACATAGGCAATACCTCTATGATGCAGATTCTGTGGGTCAACCTAAGGTCGAAGTGGCTATGGGGAAATTAGGTCGATTAAACCCGGACGTAACAATTGATCCATTTCCTGAGTCGCTAAATTCAACCAATGTGAACGAAATACTTCAGGGAGTAGATGTGGTTGTGGACGGTCTTGACAGCCCTGAACCCCGATATCTCATCAATAGAACCTGTAATAAACTTAAGATACCCTACGTTTTCGGGGCAGCCATAGAGGTTCTTGGAAACGTCTCAACAATAGTGCCTGGCAAAACAGTATGTCTTGAGTGTTTCATGCCTGGCATTAAAGATGGTGATCTGCCCAAGTGCGGTGTAGTGGGCGTTCATCCTTCAGCATTAGGCATTGTGACATCCTTACAAGTTTTTGAGGCTGTTAGTTTGATTATAGGTCAAGAACCAAAGCTGTTAAACAAGTTGCTGTACATCGACCTTGGAGATATGAAATTCCACACGCTAAATATCTCCCCTTCAGAAAACTGCCCAGTTTGTGGTGTCAACCCAGCAGACTCACCAGAGCCAATCGAAGACAGGTTTTTTGAAGAGACATGTGCAAGGGACGGTCGCAGAAACTTTATCATATCTCCCAAAAAAAGGATTGAGATCAACCTTGAACAGCTGCGCATGATACTGAAAGAGAGAGGACTTCCCATAAAAACATCCGGCCAATTGGGAATATCATTCCAACAATCTGACGATATTCAAACCAGCATCCTGAAGAGCGGTGTCATGATTGTGCAGACATCTCCCAAGATTGACAATAATCATAAAAACGATGCATTAGAGACCTACAGATCCATTCTTGTGGAAGGCTTGGGTTTATCCGATACCATTATGCCAGAAGCGTAAAAGGGATTTGAACAGCACCATCCCCTTATTCTTGAATCTCCCTATAAACACGCTCTAAAAACCCTTTCACAAGTGCCGTAAGCCGCTTATTGGGTAAGAGGAATGCGTCATGCCCCCATTCAGCTTCAATTTCACAAAAGCTTACATCGAGTCCGTTTTTCTTCATGGCCTGGACCATGGCTTTGGATTGGTAGGTGGGATATAGCCAATCGGAAGTGAAAGAGACAACCAAAAATTTGGCCTTCGCTATGGAAAATGCCTTGATCGCTGATCCTGAGTCATGCTGTATCTCCAGGTCATAGTAATCGGCAGCCTTTGTAATATATAGGAATGAATTGGCATCAAAGCGCTCCACGAACTTTGTGCCCTGGTATCGAAGATAGCTTTCCACCTGGAAATAAGCGTCAAAATTAAAAGAGGAATAACTTCTATCCTGAAGCCGACGGCCGAACTTAATGCGCATGGACTCGTCCGATAGATAGGTGATGTGACCGATCATACGGGCCACTGCCAGTCCAAGATCCGGGTTCGGTCCTGAATAATAGTCTCCACTATTCCAATTTGGATCGGCCATGATAGCCTGTCTGGCCACTTCATTAAAGGCAATGGCCAGGGCAGAGTGCTTTGTGGTGGTCGCCAAAGGGATGGCCGAGGCAACCATTTCCGGATATCTGAAGCACCACTCCAGCACCTGCAACCCTCCGATCGAACCCCCAATGACCGAGAGAATCCTTTTTATGCCCAAATGATCCATCAGCATCTTTTGTGCCTTGACCATGTCTCCGATGGTAACCACGGGAAAATCAAGCCCATATGGATAATTGGTCTTAAGATTGATGGAACTGGGTCCGGTGGACCCCATACAACTTCCCAGAATGTTGGAACAGATGACAAAGTATCTATGGGTATCAATCCCCTTTCCGGGGCCCACCATGATGTCCCACCAACCAGGTTTGGGGTCGTCTTCACTGTAATAGCCCGCCACATGGGAATCTCCTGAAAGGGCGTGCAGAATCAAGACGGCATTACTCTTATCCGGATTTAACTCACCGTAAGTCTCGTAACAGATGGTCACCGGGCCGAGTCTCGCCCCACTTTCCAGGATTAATTCAGCGGGCGGCTCGGCAAATGTGAAAAACCTCTTTTCCACAACCCCTACCGAAATGCCATTTTGGTCATGTTCAATATATTCGCTCATCTTATCTCATCCAAAGCTTGTCCCAGATCTTCGCAGATGTCTTCCACCGCCTCGATACCCACCGAAAGTCTGATCATATCGGCGGTTATGGATAGACTCTCCCTGGTTGGGTCATCAAAGGAGATATACTGTGAAGAGTAGGGATGAATCACCAGGGTCTTACAATCACCCAGATTAGCAAGGTGGTAGATCATTTTGAGGTTATTAATAAATTTGAAACAGGCCTCCTGATCCTTAAGACCAAAAGTTAGCATCCCACCAAACCCCTTACCTTCGAACTGCTTTTGGGCAATACTGTGTGAGGGATGATCCTCCAGACCCGGATAATTGACCCAGGTGACTTCGGGTCTTTCCCTCAGATAGGATGCTACCTCTTTGGCATTGAACATGTGTCGCTCCATTCGAAGGGCTAAGGTGTCAAGTCCTATCATGGTAAGGTAGGAGTGCATAGGAGCCTGTGTGGTCCCGAAATTGATGTGATGCTCCCGCCATACCTTATCCATGAACGCCAGCTCTCCTTTCCGTTCAATAAAAGGCTTGAAATCCGGAAATTGTTCCTCAGACCACGTAAATCTGCCGCCGTCAATAACCACCCCACCCACGGCATCACCATGTCCGCTAAGGTACTTTGTGGTGGAATGAATCACCACATCGGCTCCCAACTCTAACGGTCGGCAAAGAAATGGAGTGGCCAAGGTACTATCCACCAGTAACGGAATTCCATGCCGGTGAGCGATGTTGGCTACCTGTGCTATATCCGGAATATCCATTTTGGGATTGCCGATGGTCTCCAGGTAAACAAAACGGGTACTGGAGTTGATGGCCTTCTCCATGGCCCATGTATCTGTGGACTCAACCAAGTGTGCTGCAATTCCATATTTTTTTAACACATTAACAAAAAGGAGATACGTTGACATGAAAAGAGAGTTTCCTGCAACAAACTCATCTCCTGCCCGGAGTAAGGCCATGCAGGCGTTAGTTATGGCCGCCATGCCCGAAGACATGACCACCGCTCCCATTCCTCCCTCCAGGGCGGTCAATTTCTCTTCCAGGATACGATTGGTCGGGTTTGTGAGTCGCATATAGATGTGATCAGCCGTTTTACCCGCAAAGGTCTCACTGAGATTCTCAGCCGTAGGGTGTATATGAGAAGCCGTCTGAAAGATGGGTGACAAAGTGGAGCCTTGCCAGTCTTGTGGCGATTGGGCAGCATGGATAACCTGGGTGTGGAAACGGTGATGTGCTTTCTGAGTCATTTAGTACCTCCAATCGTTTAATAAATGTCTGTCCTCAAGAGGCCATTAACAGTAACTAAAGATAGACTATAGCCAACCCAGTTAGTAGCCGTAAAAGACCTCTAAGTATCCGAATCCTAAACCTAGAATGATACCACATTGTGGTATTTGATATCAATTAATATTTTTAAAAAATATTTGAGAAACAGTTTTTCTATCTAATGGGTATTGAATATACTTGATAAACAAAACTGAAAAAGTTGAAGCTAGTTCACTTAATAAATGGATAAGATCAAAACAATGGGGAGTATACTTTATCTACCGGCGTAAACAGAGGAATGCGTAAGGATTGCATGGGACCAATTTGGAGCATCTAGATACGATCTTCTAATAGAAATACATCTTCCGATAGATAGTTCATTATTCCGCTAATATCCAACTCATTCTCATTGATCCCCAGGACCTCTTCATCTATTCCCATACTAAGCCCTAGGAGCTGGGTATATAGGATAGAGGGAAGATGATGCTTTAGACGTCCTTTAGAGATAAGCATCTTTTGAACCCTATCGAACTGAAGTTGACAATACGAGCAGGCAACGCATAGATAATCGGCACCGGATTGGATGGCATCCATTATCTTTTTTTCAGTCAGGTTTGAGGACAGATCATCGTCTATTCCCCACATGGGGGAGCCACAACATTCAAGCTTTGTTGGCCAGTGTATACTTTCGGCTCCCGTTATCTCAACGAGCTCGTCAAATATAGAAGGGTTTTCTGGGTTATCAAACTGGATAATCTGCCTTGGACGCAAAAGGTGGCATCCATAGTGGACTGCGATCCTTAACCCCTCATAGCGCTTCAATATCTTTTCTTTAATTTGCTCAATGCCGATATCTTTATATAAAACCTCCAGGAGATGCTTCACTTCCATGCCACCATCATATCTTAGGCCTTCTTTTGCCAGGGTTGCATTAATCTCTCTCTTTAAAGAGGTGTTTCCTCTCAAAATATAGTTCGCATGCTTAAGGGTACCATAGCAACAATTACAGAAAGTCATGATGTTAAGGTTCTCTTTTTCAGCCAGGGCCAGATTTCCTGCCGATAGGAGCACATAGGCTTTAAAATTAAAATTTTTCAAAGGGTATCCGCAACAATTAAATTCTTTTATATCCACCAAGCCTACCTCAAGCTTTCTTAATATAGCATCGGTCGAGGATTCATACTGTTTAAGAAAGATAGGCGTGGTGCAACATCGTTGTAATGCAAATTCCATAACCATCTCCCCTTTTATTCATTCATCGCCTTTCCCTTGATGTGCTTCATAGCCAGATTCTTTAATTCATAAAAGACATCCGTAACACGGACACCTTGGGGACAATGTTCCTGACACTTATAACAGCCAAGACAGCTCCACAGCATTTTTGAAGTAAAAATCAGATCAGGAAGTCCAACAATGGCTGCGTGTATGATCTGATGGGGAACCAGCCCCAGGGTCTCAGGAGGATTATCAAAGTTCCATACCACAGGGCAAGCGGCTGTGCATGTCATGCAGGTAAAACAATATGAATATGAATTAGCCTGAGGTGATAAGGTCAGGCCTGTTTTGAATTTTTTATCTATCTGTTTTTGAGTGATGGTCTCAGATAGGACTATGGACTTGCATTCATCAGCAATTGTTTGCCTGGCCACCTCTAACGGTTTTTGGTAATTGTCCTTTCCCATACCGTCACTTTTTAACCCTCTGTAAAATGATAATGGTGAAAGAAAAAGTAACTCCGGATGACCTTTTTGAAGCAAGGACTCCCTGACATTGAACCACAGATCCTGTAGATTGATGCCAACAGGACAGACCACTGTACAACGGTAACAATTGGTACAAAGATACAGCCCCTCAAGAATGCTTCCGAGTGCTTGTCCATTGATTTTTCCTCCCGACACAAGTGCCTTTACTGATGCTATTTTTTCAGATGGGAGGATGTTAACATTGGGAATTTCCATGAAACAGATCCCCACAGCACACCGTATGCTACACGTCCCGCAGTGTGTACAGGCATCCATCTCTATAATCTGCTTGGTGGCTAAATTTGCCGGGTTTGATGTTTCACTATCCATAACAGCGTTAGCAAGGAGGCTCAATGGGCTGGCAAAAATATGAAACATTTTGCTGAAAGGGAGATAGGCCAACCCTATGAAACAGGATAAGAAATGTATGTACATAAGAAAAACAGGGAAATTGGCCTTGTCTAACCCTGTGGCAATCGGTTTGATGAGCTTTGCTACACCATAACTCAAAAATGCCCATTGGGGCTGGGAATGACAGGCAGCACAGCTCACCTCATGAAGCTCCCTGCCTTGGTTCAGAATATTGTCGGGGAAAGGGCCTTTCAAGTTGGGCGAAACAACTCCAAATCTATCTACCCAAAAACTCTCTAAGGCTCTGAGTTCTTGTTCATCATCCGAATCTGCATATTCATCCACCATATTCCGGTAACTTTTGTAAGATCCTATTTTCGTCGCCTCCAAGAAAATACCTGAGAACATTATAACGGCAAGAATGATTATGGAGTAATGATCCATGTAATTGGTCATGAGGCGAGGTATTTTTAGTATGGATCGTCGATAAACAGCAATGGCCAATCCTATGATCACAACGACAAAAAATAGATTTCTTAAAAACAGAAACGGATTTAAGGTGGAAGAATATTCAGCAAATAAGGGATAGGCTATAAATTTATCCAGGGCATGCATAAGAAGTAACATCATGAAACCACCAAAAATACAGATATGCATAAACCATCGTAGAGCACTTTCCCTCAAAATCCTGATCTGGAAAAGCACATCAAGAAAAAAGACCTTCAGCAGGGTTAAGATTTTAATGCTGAATAGGGTCAAAACAATACCCTTGACGGCGGCATAAACCCTTTCTGAAGGCGATATCTCTCTTTCCCCAGTAACAATTGTGTATCGAAACCACGTTGACACCTTAAAGAGAAGACCCAAACCGAAAATCGCAAAAGCGATATAAAAGCAGGTTCTAAAGAACATGATAATTTCCCTCTGATCAGATTTTTATTATATTAAAAATCTTTTTAGTTCTTAAAGTAGCAAAATTCCACAATGTGGTATACAATGTCAATAAAAAAAATTTTAATAGCCCATCCTCATGCCGTGGGTTAACGGATATTTCCGTTCCTTTATATCTAGGGACTGATAATTGAATACACACGATTTATTGAGGACCTGATGGTCCTGGTAGATAAGACCCGAATAGTGAACTTTAGTCGTGGTTAGACGGTCAGCTTTCTGGGGTTTGATTATAGGCGGGTTAAAACTAGTCGAGGTGTGTGGGGAGTAAGGGTCACACCAAGTATGAAAGTGAAGACTGCCTATAACTAAGTGAACTCAAAAAAGTGTTCCTTCGATATCAATCGCAACCGGCGGACCAAGTTATATACCTGATCAATCCGATTCTATTGTGCTGACAATGATTCTATTAGAAGAACCGACAGAGATACATGAATAAAAAGAAAAGATGGTGATAAAAAGAGTGGTAATTGCCAGCCAAAATAGAAGAGATATGGGGCATTCAGCTTTCAATTTCTTTTATCAGTATAATAATCGTGATTTCAAAACTGCTATAATCTTATTTGGAAAAAACTTGTAACTTTGTCTGTTTCCATATCATTTTTTAGTGTTCACCAGTAAACCTTTTAAAAGAATAAATCCCCACCCCAGGTAGACTTACCTCAATGGTGTTCCCATTAATTTTATTCTTTCTTCCGCTCTTCTCAGGGCCATATCAAGGGCGTCCTTCTGAATGGGTTTGTTGATAAAATCAGATGCATTAAGATTCAAAGCCTGTATGGCCAGATCCATATCACCATGCCCTGTGATTACGATAACCTCACTGTCGGAATCCATTTCTTTGATCTGCTGCAGAACCTCAAATCCATCCATTCCCGGCATTTTTATATCTGTGAGCACAATAGGCGGCCTCTCTTTTCTGAAAACCTCAAGTCCCTCAACACCGTTTTCTGCGGTCAATACGGTATAACCATGGGCGCCCAAGAGAAGATGAAACATATTCAAGGTCGCTCTTTCATCATCAATAACTAAAATCTTGTTCATTGAATCTATTTCTCATCCTTTATTCAGGGGCACATGGAAATGTGAGTTTAAAGGTCGTTCCTTCCCCTTCTCTGCTCTCGACATGGACATTACCACCGTAGTCTCTGACAATCCCATAAGTAATAAAAAGACCAAGGCCCTTTCCTCTTCCAGTCTCCTTGGTGGTAAAAAAAGGTTCAAAAATCCATCTCTTTGCGTATGCTGGGATGCCAATGCCGGTATCGGAAACCACAATAGCCACCTTGTCATTTTCCCTGAAAGACCGTATAGTGATAGTATTCTTGACAGAACTCATATTAGGCTCTTTATTTTGATTCATAGCGTCCTTGGCATTGGCTACTTGCTACTAGTTGAAGATTACCTGTCTCAAGCCACTATTGTGGGCTAAAATAAGGGGGATGGTCTCATCTAGATTCACCTTTAGTTCTATGTTTTGGAGGCTTAGCTGGTGAGCAAAGTGCGAAAGAAAATCCTCGATTGGCTTGTTGACATTTACTCTTTCTTTAGCAAAATCAGTCTTTTCCCTTTCCACGGAACCCTCAAGCATGTGAACCATATTTTAAAAGAAAATAATTCCTTAAGGGAAGAAATTAATCAAACTCTTGAAAAGGAGGGCCTGCGCTATGACGGAGCTGTTGAGGTAAGGCATGTCCTCGAGGTTTTCTATAAGGATATTGGTATTGATAAGTTGAAAGAGAATAAAGTGAGAACATTTGACGGGCTTCAAATTGCTACACACTATGGTTGCCATATTCTTAGACCCCGTCAAATCGTTTAGTTTGACAATCCGGTAGCGCCCAGCCTGTTTGATAAACTTGTCGAAGCAACGGGAGCGAAAAGTATTCCCTGGCTGGCGAAGCTCGAGTGCTGTGGATCTCCCATACTGGGGGTGAACGATGATTTATCCATGGATTTAACAGAAAAAAAAGTGAAGGACGCACGGCAATCAGGTGCCGACTTCCTCTGCGTAGCCTGTCCTTATTGCCAGCTACAGTTTGACAGAGTCTAAAGAATGATGCTATCCAGACGGAATAAAAACTCTCCCTTATCCTCTATTCTTTACACCCAGCTTATAGGCATCAGCCTTGGAATTGATCAGGAGACACTGGGGATAGATCAAAATGAGCTGAACATAAGCGGGATTCTTGACTTCCTTCAACAAACTGACAGCATCGATACCAGCGGGATAGGTTGGAATGTAGTTGACACGAATTGGCATCTGTTATAAATTGGTATCTTTGGACTAGGTAGACGAGTGAGGGAATGAATCTTACTGCGAAATAAGGAGATGATCCATGGCAAAAAAGATTATGATTTTAGAAGATGATCCTAACATTCTCGATTACCTTGTAACTCTCTTTCATGACAATGGTTATGAAACCTGTACAGCTTCTACAGGTGATGAAGGCCTTGAAATTTTAAAAGCTGAAACCCCTGATCTGATAACGCTTGACTTCGAGATGCCCGAAAGCTGGGGCAATATCTTTTACCGAAAAATTCAAAAAAAAGAAAAGTTTAAAGATATCCCGATAATCATTATAAGCGGCCTGGATGCTGAGTTTCCTCAATTGGAAAAAGCCGTAGCCACCTTTAGAAAGCCCTTTGATAAGGAAGAACTCTTGAGGGTAGTGAAAGAGACCATAGGGGTGTAAGCTTTCTCACGCTAGGTTTTATGAAACTTCTTATCTTGCCGATACTCCGTGACTGCTTGTTTTGGATGTACCTTAGGTATCCTTATATGAAATTGTGATCCCTCCCCAGGGGTAGAATCAACATCTATCGATCCTCCATGCTGCTGGATAATCTCGTTGGCTACAAAGAGCCCGAGGCCGGTTCCCCTGCTGCCTTTTGATGAAAAGAACAGAGTAAACATACTCTCCCTTGTCTCTCTGTCCATACCGATACCATTATCATATATATTAAATAGGATAACATCTCTCTCCTGTTTTACTCCAAAAATTATCTCATGTGATTCTTTTTCTTTATCCTCAAGGCATGCATCAACTGCATTTTCAAGGATGCTTATTAGTGCCGTACTGAAGACACCAGTGTCCACCTCAAACGTTTCAGTCAGCGGCTCAAAATCGCACGAAAATTCAATAGGACGGCCTCTTAATTTCAGTTCAAAGGTATGCGCGACGCTGCGGGAAAAAATTAAGACATCGGTCTGCTCCCAGCTCAATTCCCGTTCCTTTGCATAATATAGCAGGTTAAGAACCAGATTGCTGATACGACCGACAATAAGTTGCAGCGCGTCCCTTCCTTTTTTAAGTCGCTCCTGATCATTTTTCTCCAATCCCGAATCGATCCAGTACATGCCGGCGTCCAACCCCGTCAATATTCCCTTTATGCCATGAGAGATGGAGCCCAACAGAAGACCTAATGATGTGAGTCGATCCTGCAATTTACGTATCTGGGTTATATTTGTAGACATTTCCATCACATGCGTAACTTCGCCTTCTGCATTCTGGATGGGAGCTGTCCATACAAGGACATTGTATTGTTCTCCGCTTTTAGAAGTAACGACAGTCTCGTGTTGCTGGGATCTTTCCTCTTCGAACGTCTTTACAACCGGACACTCGGGACACGGCGTATCTCTGTGCTTGTAAACCTCATAGCAATATGAGCCTATCTCATTGCTGAAATCTTCCTCGAATCGCCTGTTGGTTTCAGTTAGTCTTAATTCTCGGTCCTGCACGGAAATATAACAGGGAACCTCGTCAAAAAGCTGCTGGTACTTCTGCCGGGTCGTGCGCAACTCCTCCCTTAACCGGTTTATCTCAGTAATATCGGCCGTTATCTCAAGAACCAGTTCAACGTCTCTGCCTGTACCCCTGATTGGGGCTGTATGCACAATTACGGGAATCTCCTTGCCGTTTTCGTCTAAGATGATCTCTCTACTCCTCTGCCCCTCATTCGTGTTAAAAGTCCTGAAAACGGGGCATCTTTGCCTGTTTTCCTCTCCACCCGGGTACATTTCCCAGCTGTTGCACCCTATTTTATCGCCCAATCGCTCTTTGTAGAGCTGATTGGTTGCCATGATTTTAAGATCGCGGTTGTGGATAGAAACAAGACAAGGCAATTCATTAAAATATGTAATTCCACCATCAAAATCTTCCTTGATGTTTTGTGTGACAGAAGACAATCCGTCAATCACCTGTCCCACGGCAATCAATCTTTCTGCCTCTATGAGTCTCTCTGACTTTTCACGAACCAGTTCTTCAAGATGCTCTGTATACGCCTTTATCCTCTGTCTCATGGAGATTCTTTCATTGGCCCTTTTCAGGGCTATCCCCAGGACATCATCATTGATGGGTTTGGTAATAAAATCCGTCGCCTCAAGTTTAAGGCTCTCTATTGCAAGGTCCATATCCCCATGACCCGTAATCATAATAACTTCTGTATCCCGATTCTCCTGTTTGATTTTTTTCAGAAGTTCTATGCCATTGATTCCAGGCATTCTGATGTCGGTCAACACGATGGGAGGATTAACCTCCTTGAATACCCGTAAAGCTTCCTCACCGTCTCCCGCGGTACAAACGTTATAACCGAGGTCGGACAAAGATATATCCAGGACTTCGCATATATCTTTTTCGTCATCCACGACTAGGATTGTATTTTCCATGGTGTTCTCAGTCAAAAGAGGAATGTTTTACTAGGATATGGAACTAATATTAAAATAGTGAGGATCGATTTCGCACTCTAACTTGAGGATCCTTCACCGATAGTTTCCTTCACTATGTTTAATAATTTGTCACGATCGATTGGTTTTTCGAGTGCAGCTACCACCTTTTTTATGGCACGGTGGGGTACATGCAGTCCGCTGATAACGATCACCGGAATGTCTTTCAGTTCGTCGATTTTTTTATATTTGATGTAAAACAGTGGTCCCGTCACCTTGGGCATATCAATATCGAGTGTTATCAAGTCGGGCTTCTCGCTGTCCAACACATGAAATCCTTCCTCAGCATTATAGGCAAAACAGGTATCATACCCGTTGTCCTGAAAAAGGTCTACGAGGAAGTCGACAAAAACAGGGTCATCATCCAAGATCATTATCTTTTTTGTCATAATATGCCTCACTTTCGTCTGGAGGTTACGATGATTAAACTTGAGCACCTGATGATGTTTTTTATGTTATCGGCTTGAGGAATGATTCGATTTTCTGAAGCAATTCTTCGGGTTTGGGGGGTTTTTCCATATAAACGTCCGGTTCCGGTAACATGGTGTCCAATCCCGCGCTTAGGGTTTTTAACGAATGGTAGAACGCCTCGCTTTCAACACCAGAGAGCACAATAACTGGAATATGTTTCAGCCTATCGTCTGTCCTCAGCTGCTGGTACATTAGAATACCACCTTCTCCCGGCATCATCAAGTCAAGAATGATAAGGGCCGGAGAAAATTTTTGGGTATTCTGAATCCCTTCCCTGCCATTCTTTGCGGTAATAGCCTTATATCCATTTGTCTCAAGTAGCGTTGAGATGAAGATTCTCATGTGTAAGTCATCATCCACTACAAGGACCTTCTGTTTTTTATCTGAGGGCCCCATCAATATAGAATTGAAGATTGACTATTGACAATTGTCGATTGAAAAATACCTAAAAAGGTAAAAGATACAATCTCCAGATGCCTGATACATTTTCTTGAATGACATAACTTTTAAAATTCTGAAACACTATCTTAACCGTCATTTATTATAGGCTAATCATCTTGTCAGGATGATTCACGCTGGCAACCGGACATGCAGAACGCAAAACAACCTGTTCCACTGTGCTGCCGAGTTCCGCTTCATCCGGATCGATCGTTCTGGTGTGATGGGCCATAACAATAAGATCACTTTGCTTTTCCCGGGCGAATTTCAAAATTTCTACATAGGGTATTCCTTCCCATATCTCTATATCGTAATTATCAAAATCGCCCATCTTAGATACGTACTTCTGCTCCATGAGATCTCTCGCTTTGTCAATCTTTGCCTCTATCTCTTCCTGTGTCTGTTCTCTTCCAGTTCCGATGGAGCGGATATCACACGAGTGAAAGAGATGAAGTCTGGCCCCTACGTCCTTTGCTACCTCATATGCAAACTGAAAAGCCGAATCTGCAGCCTTGGAGAAATCAGTCCCGAATACGACATGAGAAAACAACTTAAAGCATGTTTCGCATGGTCTGCTCACTATCAGAACAGGACATCGAGCTGCTTTGGCAACCTTTTGCATGGTCCTCCCCGCGACACTCCTGTATCGGCTGGCCCCGGTATCCTCTTCTCTTGTATGAGCGCCCATCACAATGAGATTTATATCCTTTTCACGTGCCGCTCGTAGTACCTCTGCATGGGGGATACCGATTTTGGTGTCAAGCTCACAGTACTCAACACCTTCCATCTGCTTGGAATAGGTATTCTTCATCTCCTCCAATACCCATTGCTTATATTCCGAGTCTCCATGTTCTGTTTCCCCCGTCCTGACATCCTTCACAAAGGGACTGTAGGCCCGTGTCGGAATTCCAAGTACATGAAATACCGTCAATTTCTCAGAATCGTATTTATCTGCAATATCAAAAGCCACTTTTGCTGCATTATCACAGGTGGGTGAAGCGGTTGTTGCAAATAATATTTTTTCAAACATATGTCACCTCCCTATTTCACATTGTGTGGGAGAGCCATGAAAACTGAGTTCCCACGCAATTCCATCTATAAACTCAAACAGGTTGAAAAGCGTTTCAAATTCGAAGATATCCACCTTATCTCCAAAAACCACATGCCTTAGATTTCCAAGGTGAATGGGCATATCTAATATGTACTCCAAACTGACGGTTTTTAATTCAAATGCTTCTTGTTCTTTCATACCACGGAAAGAGTTGTAGATCTCCAGGCGCGGCTTGCCTGGAAATCCAATCATCTCTACTGTTTTACTGAATTCGAGGTGGTCAAAACCGTCATAACGGCATTCACTTTTAGGACATTCGGCATATTTCTCCATAAATGCAGGGAAAAAAGGATTCATATTTACAAGTAAAGGATATTTTTCAAACATCTGAAAAAAGTTTCTAAGAATATACCCTTTCTCAAGATCCACTCTGTAGCAAAGATACATCAGTAGATCAGATCCCACGGATTTCCCATTTTCAACAATGGAACCGTCTCTCATAAGCATGATATTATTCATCTTTGCCCTTTAGATGCTCGGGTATTTCAATCATACTGAGGAGGAGCGGTTTTAAAAAGGACCATTTAATGTCCATGTGGTAGATCTCTGTCATATCCCGAATAGCGTCCCAGCAGTTATGGCAAGGTGAAACAACGAGGCTTGCCCCTGTGGCGAGTATCTGATCTCGTTTCATTTTTAGACCGATATTTCGTTGCTCACGGTATCGACCTATACCGTTAAGACCGCCGCCACCGCCACAGCAAAAATTGTGCTCACGGTTTGGTGTCATCTCTATGAAATCTTCAGCAATATAACCCATGATCTCCCTGGCAATATCTTTCAGGCCGCCGTTCCTGATGAAATTACACGAATCTTGGTATGTCACGGGCTCCTTTATCTTCTTCGCGGGGTTTACTTTAAGTTTTCCGGTCCTTAACGCCTCTGCAAGCCATTCTATGTAATGGATACTCTCAACAGGCGGTCTTCCGTCTTTCCTTCCAGCCCAATAAGGTCCTTCCAGGACCACAGCCCGGTGGGCGTGGCCTCATTCAGTTCCTACAACGCGCTTGGGTTTCAACCTTTCCATGGCAGCGTAGACATTCTCAACCTGAAGTTTGCAGGCCGCCCAGTCTCCAGCAAACATGGCGAGACTGGTTTGCTCCCACCCCTCACTCGGGACGGTCCAATTTTCGCCGGCGACATGAAACAGGATAGCAGCTTCCGCGATATCATAGGGATAATGTTTTGGTTCCCTTGCATTCAAGGTGTACATGATGTCAGCACCTTCTTTGTCAATGGGAATCGTTAAGTCGGGGTAATCATCCTGCTGTTCCTCTTCCATCCACTCACAGGTCTCAACCCAATCCTCTTTGGTGACATCCATCTGGGCTTTGTAGATTCTGTGCATGCCGGATCCAATCTTGAGTTCCCATGGGACGAACCCCTGAGAAAAACAGAGGCCTCTAACATACCCAAACAGTATGCCTATATCTATACCATAGGGACAATACATACCGCATCGGTTACAACAGCTGCACTTTGCCCATGCCGTATCCATAACCATCTGCATAAAGGTGTTGTCCACATCACCTTTTCGTTTTATGATTTGACCGAGTGTTGACTGTATCTTATATGCCGGCACCTGTTTGGGATCCCTGTTGTTAACAAGGTATAGATAACAGCTATCCGCACACAAGCCGCAATGGGCACAAATCTCCAGCCAGGTTCGCATACGGGACTTGCATGTATTCTGTATTGCGGTCCATAAAGTTTTCTTATCAACATCAAGTTCGTCCATCTCTTGATAATACTGTATTCCTCTATTGTCAGCCAGGAGTGCCTGGAGCTCCTCGATGGTTTCGACAGGTTTTTTATTACAAAGCTTGCCTTCTGGCATTTTAAATCCTCCGTGATTTATAATATAACGCAGAGTGAAAATATGATTTTACTTTTTTAACTCTGTGATCTCTGTACCTCTGTGGTGAAAAATTACCAGGCCAAACCCTTTCCTTTCATACCGCCCCGTTTAATACCATAATCCATTCCGAGCTGGGCTCTTGTCATAAAGAAAAGCACTACGTGCGATAATTTGGTAAAAGGTATGGCAATCAGCATGATCTCACCACATAAAACATGTGCTATTAACCAAAATTTGTATCCCGATACCTGGTAGGTGGCCAATAAACCGGTCACAAAAGGTGCAACGGCTATCAAAAGAAGCAGGTAGTCATAGGCTGTTGTTAGAATTCTCACCTCTGGAAATGAGATTCGCCGAAGAACCATAAATATGACGGTGATAATAACGGCGATCGTTAGGATATCGGCAACACTTTCGGGTAAGGCCCATAGGCTGAAACCCCACCTCTCATTTAGAATAATATTATGGGCCTGTAGGAAGATAGGCGTAATGATCAACCCAATATGAAAGATAAAGATGAGTAATGTCATACCCGGCTTTGCACGCCAGCTTCTTGTTCCAAAAGGAAAGAGCCAATATAAAATGGATCTGAGCGCTCCCTTCATGCCGGCAGACAGGTGTGCAGTGTATGCCACCCTATCCATCTGCCAGTGAAGTCCCCTGATATAGCGCACAATACGGACGATTACACCGATAAAAAAAACAGCAAACGACAGCCATAAGAGGGGGCCGGTTATGAATTGATACATTATTCGTCTCCTTGAGTCTAAGATAAATATAGTACATTAAATCTACTTTGTCACATTGAACAGTAACCTTCTGAATGTCTATGAAGTAATCAAATATCTAAAACGAGCAATTGCCGCTTATTAAGTGAAATGTGACCAGCAGACCTAATCGCCCTTAGAGAATGATCAATTCTCATCTCTATCGGTAAGGAATCTCCAGAATCCTACCATTGCGAGAAGGACTACCACGATCAGAATATACGTGACACTCTTAGTGTATGTGAAAAAATCTTGTAGTGTATAATAAATCCCTTCCATTTTTCTCTGCCTCTCAATATGTCAAATTATCGCTACCTGAGGTAGTGGTTTAAGCCGACAAATTAATCGTTGTAATCAGGGTGGTCATGTAAAATAGGCATCATTGATGCAATAATCCTAAAAGCGACAATGCCAAGGGTGACTATAAAGACTGAGATGGCGATCTCCATCCAATGGGGGAAATATCGATCAGCGGATGGTAGATGCCAGTTAAAGGCGATTAGAGAGATATTTAATCTGTTTAGCATAACCCCGATAACGGTACAGATCGCCGCCCATTTAATAATAGTCAGATTCCGGTCACGTACGCCTACGGCATATAAGAAGCATGGCAAGGCCACAAAACCTAAAAGTTCAACAAGAAACCAGATCCCGTATGGCGTGCCTAAAAGATGCCAATGATTGTCAACGGATATTCCAAAGATCTTTACTGCAAAATAGCCAGCCAGGACTAGGGAAGCCGCCTTTCCGAATCCCAGGGCAAGGTCTTCTCTCCCCTTCTGGAGGGCTTCATCCATTTTATCGCCAAAAAAACGATGAGAAAGGGCACTTTCAAAAATCACAATGGAGAACCCGGCAAACACACTTGAGACAAAGAAGAAGATAGGCAGATAAGATGAATACCACAAAGGATGAAGCTTAGAAGGAGCAATAAGAAAAAGAGAGCCTAGTGACGACTGATGTAATGTTGATAATATCACACCGAATATGGTTAGGACAAGTGTTAATTTGATCAATTGCTTCCTAAGTTTTTTTAGGCCCAGCCATTCCAAAGCTGCCGGGCAGAATTCCATAAAAAGAACTAAAAAATAGAGCACAACGCAGGCACCAACCTCGAATAGAACCGACGTTGTTCCTTGCTGAAGGATAAACGGATAAGGCATACGCCATGGCCTCCCCACATCATAATTGAGGGCGACGATCACAAGGGCGTAACCCAAAAAGCCGGTTAAAATTGCGGGCCTTACTGCGAAATGGTATTTCTTGTACCCAAAGATGTATACCGCAGCAGATGTCACAAATCCACCGGCAGCAAGGGCAACCCCGGTCAAGAGATCAAAGCCTATCCATATACCCCATGCGTTATAATCTGAAAGGTTTGTTACGCCCGCTAATCCCTTCGTGAATCGCAGGATTGTGAGTATCAAACCCAGCAGGATGATGATAATGTAAACAAACCCAAAAGGGCTTATGAACGTTTCCCTTAATGCCTTAACCAGATCTTTAAGGGCTTGATCAAAGGAGGAAAGAACTGTTTTACTTGCAGTAGCGGATTCTCTGGGCATCAGGTACCCTCCTTGGTTTGATTATCGGCAACTTTTCCAAGCGCCTTCTTGACTGCCCCCTCAATGGCGGTTTGGTTCTTCACTTCTGCTTCCGTCAACACCTTGGAAAGTTTCTCCTCAGCCTCTGCACTTGCCTTGGCCAGGGCAGTAGCAACGGCCTCTTCCTTCTCTTCTCTGGCGATTTTCTCTTTTCTTTTTGATAATGCATACATCCCAGTAAGCACAGCGGGCCAGAGTCCCACTATAATTGGAACCGAACCAAGGGCCCCTTTGGTAAGCTCGGGGGCCGGTGTAATTCCTAAATCCTCACGCATACCCAAATCCCGAAAGGGGACACCGGAGAGATACAACCAGCTTGTCCCTCCCATCTCGTGTTCCCCATAAATGTGGTCTATATATCTATCCGGATATTTTCGTATTCGCTCGCGGGCAGTCTTTATAAGCTGTGTACGTTTTCCAAATGTGAGTGCCTCTGTTGGACATAACTGCACACAGCCCGGAAGCTTCCCCTTTAATAGGCGGGGGTAGCACATGGTGCACTTCATGATCCGTGGGGTAAGTGCTTTGTCATATTCATAGGTCGGTATTTCAAAAGGGCAGGCAATCATGCAATACCGGCAGCCAACACACACGGAAGAATCATATGTGACAGCGCCGGTTTCTGTTTTTGTATAGGCCTTCACAAAACATGAGGACGCACATGCCGGTTCCAGGCAGTGATTACACTGGATTTTACGGTAAACAGGACCCTTGGCATCCTTAATCCCATCATATCTGTTTACAACGGTATAGGCCTTCGGGCTTGTCCTTCGCTTATTATCCAGTATCGATAGGTCATCAAATGGTTTATCAGGCTGTGGTAGCTCATTGACCTGGTTACAGCCATTTTCGCAGTCTCTGCACCCGATACACAATACATTGTCATACAGAACACCACCGCTATCAGGATAACCACTAAAATGCTTATTTGAAGCAGCGTAAACTCTTTTGTCCAGAACAGTGCTTATGCCCGCGACACCCAACCAGCCTAGAAATTTCCTTCGTGATATAGACATATATAACCACCTCTAATAATTACAGCTGCGGTAGTCCCACTATCTTGTGGCAATCAGCGCATCCCGTGGGACTTGGTTTCTCAATGTTCATTTCCTCGTGGCACCCAATACATTTCTGATGATAAGCGGCCTTTAGTCCGGGTCTCAATGGATTCTTCTCATCAAAGGGCCTGCCGTGGCAACTGGTGCAATTGGGAGGCTTCTTGGTCTCCGGACTATTATGATGACATGCCTGGCAGATGGTACCCTTTTCGGCATGAAAGTAACCGGCTAATCTATTGTCCACTATATTACTGACAAGTGTCTTAACAATTTTACGATGGGGGAATTCAACAGGCCCATATTGATACATCAGTTCCCCAATGATAATCTTTTCGGGTATATCTTCATCACTATATGTGTCCTTTAAGACGCTTCTTGTCTGGAGCAGCATGCCGGCAAACACTTCGGGTTTCTGCCCGTTTTCCGGACCGCCCCCTGAAGGTGTCATATGACATACAAGGCAGGTAGATTCTATATGTTTGCGGTTCTTTGCCATGAAGGTATGGCATCCGGCGCAATTCTTATCCTGTTGTTTTGTTTCATGACAGCCCATGCAGCTTATTTTTGCATCTATCTGGTGCATAGCCCGTTCAAGTTGAATATCCGCCCCGTCTCTTGATCCCCGCTGTGTATGACAGGTTTTCGTGCACGAATCCAGGCTCTCATGATGACATTCAATACAGGTATCATTATACTGTTCATGGGCCCGATGATCAAAGGGTACGGGATTCATCTTTAAGGTTGACTTCTGTTTATCGGGGTTCCGCCCATTTGCCTGGATAAGGACGATATCAGGCTGATTCCTTTTGATCCTGGGAACATCTTTTACCCGTTCTATCTCCTGCTGATTTTTTAGATCGTGGCAGCCGCTGCATTTTACAGGCCCTGCGACATGCTCCCCGCCTGAGGTTTTTCCTTTATTTTGATCCAATTTTTTTCTATGGCAATCTACGCAGGCCTGATGAGAAGCCAGCCTAACGGAGATCCGGTTCTCTTCCGTTACCATTTTATGGCAGTACCGGCATGAACCTTCCTTCCCCTTGGCATAAAAAAGTTTTTTGGTTGATTTATTATACTCGTGGTGGCAGAGCGCGCAGTCACCCTCACCAGTTTCTGTGTCTTTATTTGCTTCGGAATGGCGAAAATGAAGGGATTTATCTAAGATTATCGGTTGCTGTGAAGATGATACGTTGGTTTCTTTTAAATGGCACTCACCGCAGGCCTCAATAGGTCCCGCCTTTTCCCCTTCATCAGACATCTCTTTGTGACAGGCCATACATTCATTGTGATAGATATCCATCACTTCCTGTTTGTCGAGATCCTTATGACGCTTAAATTTGAGAGACAAACGGGCCGGACGTGGGAGGGACGGATCTTCCTTTTCCATAAGATGACAGGTTGTGCAATCCTTTTTTTTCTTCTCAAGGGTTTCAGTATGTAAGTCATGAAGAAACATGACTTCGGACCGCTCAAGAGGCCCAAATTTACTCATGATATCAATTGTTACGATATCGGCTCTTTTGCCCTTTGAATAGCCTGAAGGCTCCTGAGCCAAATGAGCCCTGCCAGTGTAAATAAAAACGATGGTAACCGTGAGTAAAATTCCCGCCAGTCCTATCAGTGATCTTCGCTTCTTCATGTTAAATCCTTATTCTAAATGGGCCTTTTATTGTTAAACTACCCCAACCTCCTGAATTTAATACAATCACAGATGACAGGTAATGTCACCTAATCATTGTTAGAGCAATGGATATGCCAGAATTTCGCCCATAGGCCAAATGCAGTCAATAAGATTGGCAGCCATGGCAGGGGTTCTCTTAATTCTTTTACCATTTGTGTCTCTTAATATTAAGCCACGATGCGGCCTTGAAAAATTATAATAAGTTACGACAATATATGTAGATGCCTTCAGGGACCGTTTTTGTTTGGCAAAGCAAAGAGTTTTTCTGGATAGCTTTACACTATGGTTTCTTAAAGTTAAGTTTACCCTTTCAATGAAAGCAGTATTGATACTATTACTTACTTTTGATTTTTTTATAACCCTACAACGATACTTAGCTTATAAGTCGCAATTTTTTATTGCGATGTGAAATGGAGGCCCGAAGGTTTCTTTGCTGAATCCATTTGACCATATCGATTGTCGTTTGGATGTCATAGT